>OFGN01000007.1_pt1 | contig 225611 bp, 171 predicted proteins | sample 1521821 | NCBI WGS metagenome assembly OFGN01 (sample SAMEA3504094, study PRJEB24116) | mouse gut metagenome | biome: mouse gut; feature: mouse-associated habitat; material: faeces | place: Denmark | collected 2011
TGCCGGAGACTGTAGTAATTCGACTTACGGACAGGCATAATCGAAAGGACGAAAACGCTTAGTCCGGCTAATGAAAGGGCTTAGGGAGTTTAAAACGTATGTAGAGTCTGAAAAACGGAGGAGACAACATCCGCTGACAGGTCTGTGGAGTTTGATAGAAGCTCCCCTCCCTTAAGGAGTAAGGACAAACTCTCCATTTAGCCGTATGTCGTTGGAAGCTGCGCCAATCATCACTTTAAACTCACCCGGTTCTACGACTTGTTTCATCTCCATATTATAAAGCGACAGTTCTTCTTTTCCTAAAACAAAGGTGACTTGTTTGCTTTCTCCTTTTTTTAAAAAAATGCGTTGGAATCCTTTCAGCAAGATAGGGGCTTGCGATACGGAAGCTACTTTGTCACAGATGTAGAGCTGAACTACCTCTTCACCATCTCTGTTGCCGGTATTGGTTATCGTGCAACTTGCTTTTTGCAAGACGTCCGGAGTATTCCCTTTTTCCAGTTTTAAGTGACTGTAATCAAATTGAGTATAGCTCAAGCCGTAACCGAATGCATAGAGTGGGCTCCCTGCTTCTTCCACATAGGCTCGTTGTTCTCCTTGTGAATAAAACAGAGGCAGTTGTCCTTCGCTACGGGGAATGGATACAGGCAAGCGTCCGGCAGGATTATAGTCTCCAAACAAAATATCGGCTATGGCTGCGCCTCCTTGTTCACCGGGATACCAAGCGGTTAATAAGGCTTGTGCTTTTTCTGCTGCCAGATTCATATTGAGCGGACGTCCTTGGATATAAATTACTACCACCGGCTTTCCTGTGGAGGTTATCGCTTCAATGAGTTTTTCCTGATGTCCCAATAGTTTCAATGTGCTGCGGTCATAACCTTCTCCACATTCCATATCGGATAATTGTTGGTCCTTTTCTTGAGCGACTGTGGCTGCTCCGGTTTCAATATATTTGGTTTTAAAGTCACGGGCGCTCGAACCTCCTACCACCATTATGACGGCATCTGCTTTTTGTGCGGTTTCTACAGCATCGGGAATATGATGGACTGTGACATCACGGATGGCACATCCTTTTATGTAAGTCACTTGTGTGGAAGAGGAGACTGCATTTCGTATACCGTCTAAAACGGTGGTGATTTCCTTACGTTCCTGAGGTGCCGTGTAATCTCCCAGCTGATTATACATATTGTCAGCGTTCGGACCGATAACTGCAATGTTTTTCAGTTGCTTGCTTAAAGGCAATATGCCTTCGTTCTTCAGTAATACCACTCCTTCGCGCGCTACTTGGCGTGCCAATTTCTTATGTGTCTGTGAACGTACTGTCCGGCCGGCCTTTTCTGGAGACACATATGGGTTTTCGAATAGTCCCATACGGAATTTAAGGCGGAGTACATTGGCAACGGCCCTGTCTATATCCTGCATGCCGATAAGTCCTTCTTTCAATGCTTGCCGAAGGTTTTTCCCATAAGCATTTCCTCCCAAGTCCATATCTACCCCGGCTTTTAAAGCCAATGCTGAGGCTTCTTTATGATTTCGTGCTACCCGGGCGCCGGTAATGCCTTCGATACTTGACAAATCGGAATATACGAAGCCGTTGAATCCCCACTCTTTACGCAGTATGTCACTTAGTAAGTATTTATTGGCCGTGCAGGGAATGCCGTCAATGGAATTGTAGGAAGTCATGATAGTTCCTACTCCGGCTTCTACAGCTTTCTTGAAAGGAGGCAGGTAGTCGGAAAATAATTGTCGCATACCGATATTGGCGCGCGCGCCGTTGTGTCCGGATTCGGGTATGCCGTAAGCGGCAAAATGTTTGAGGGTGGAGAAAAGGTGCTTTCCGTCATTTTGCGCTTCTCCCTGCATGCCCTTCATAAAAGCGACGCCTAGAGTAGAGGTCAGTACCGGATCTTCACCAAAGGTTTCCTCCATGCGCGACCATCGTGGCTCACGTGCAATGTCCAACACCGGACCGTATCCGATATTGGCTCCTTGTAAGCGTGCTTCCAATGCTATTGTTTCACCCATCGTGTACATTAACTCTTCATTCCAGGTGCTGGCTTGTGCCAATGAAGTAGGGAAGACAGTGGTGCCGATAGCCATATGGCCATGTGGACATTCTTCAGCAAAGAGAATGGGAATGCCCAAACGGGTGCTGTCGATGGCATATTTTTGTAATGCATTCAGCGCCTTTGCACCGGATTGGGGATTTAGCCCGGTTTCCAAAGTCTTTTGTGTCCATGGATCAGCGCGCAGCACTGCCCAGAAAGAACCGATGGGTGTAGTCCTCATCCGTTCTTTATATAGTTCGGAAGGTACTACACCCTTGGATGTCTTGGTATACATTTCCCATCCTAACGGGCAGCATAACTGGCCAATCTTTTCGTTTACAGTCATACGTCCCAGCAGATCTTTCACTCGGCTTTCGACGGATGCGGCGGGTTGTTTGTATAAAGGGGTTTGTGCCGGCACATGGACGGCACAAATCATAAAACAAGTTGTTAATACAGTCTTTATATTCATTGATTTAATAATTGTTTGATGGCAGCATTACTTTCTGTTCCTTTTTTATTTTTGGCAGGAAGTTCGAACAAGGCGTCCAATTGATACATTTTCAACTCTTGAGCGGGAGTAAATGCCTCTGATGCTACATAGTTTTTCACGGAATGGATTAATTGTCTCATCGCAGGACGTTTCTCTATGTCTTTATCCGGGTCGGCACATAAGACAAATAAGCTGCCTTTGCCTATGCGTGCTTCAAAGGCAATACCCAGTTTCTGGTTGTATTCATAAGTGTCGATACTTTGTATGACGGGAGTGATATCGGTCAGTTGGTTAAGTTCCATGGCTGTGGCATAGTTTAAGATATCCCACCATTGCCAGTCGGCATAAGAGGCGGTTGGGAATTCTCCAAAGGCCGGATGGACGCTGTCTATGAGTGTACCGACAATCATAGGATTCCAGTTGAACATAATCGGATTCCAGAAGTGGCTTGCAAATTTAGCTTTGCGTCCTTTTACATTTTCGGGGATAAGTAGTACTTTCTTTCCTTGTTGCAAAGCAGTCTTTACTTTTTCGTCATACGTGCGTGCATATACATATCCATCGGCTATTGTTGTTGGTTGGCCGGGATATACCCAAATGTCCCATTCGTTATGGTAGGTATCATTTAGAGTGGTGTGTAAGGTCAATTTCTCGGCACGGCCCACATTGTTGAGGCTTATATTTACTTTACCTAAAGAGTCGACAGTGGCACAGGGTATAGCCGGAGTTGATATACTTCCTTTTTTTACACTGTTACCTTTGCTGTCCCTCAGTTCCCAGTTCAGTTTTCCACGTTTTAACGGATGTTCTCCATAATGATAAACTTCCAGTTTGGCTGTGAAAGTTTCATTGTTCATGTAAGTACGTTTCGGCATACGTGCCAAAAGAACGGTAGGTGCACAGGATTCGCGGTATTTTTCAGGGCTGACTAATCCCTTGCTTTCCCAAAAGGCGTCAAGAATACCGACAAAAGCACTTCCTTGTCCCGGAAAATCTGCAAGTCCTAATAGTTGGAAACCACCTGAATTTGCGGTGCGGAGTAATGATTCGTTTACTTCTTTGTATTGTAAAACCGTATGAGCGCCGGTTGCGTGGAAGAAGTCGTCTGCTTGGTGTAACATTCCATTACGCGCCAATCTTTCTCTGAATACTTCAAAGTTGCGGGGAGATACGACTCCGGTATATTTTTCCATTTCTGCAAAGTTGGGATACATACAGCGTTGTCCGGTTTCATGTGCGATAACAGGGCAGTCAATATCCGATTCTTTTTTACGATCCCAGTCTGTAGACGGCTTTCCTTCGTATACGGTTATCCATCCTTTTTCAGTCACGTGTGATACATAATATTGGTCGGATGGAGTATGTGTACGGGCGGTAGATGCGGAGTATAGCCGGCGATTGTCATGCTTTTGAGCTTTCTTTACCAAGTCTTCCAAGACATCAAAGTTGCCTTCATTTTCATTTCCGTTGCACATTAAAATAAAGGAAGGATGATTTCCATATTCTTCCAATATGGCGTACATCTCTTTTTCAAAAAAATCACGTCGTGCGGGGTACTGACCGACATCTTTAATCCACATAGGCAATTCTGCCTGCAGGTATATTCCTACCTCGTCGGCAGCATAGAAAGCAGCTTCGGGTGGACACCATGAATGGAAACGGATATGGTTCATGCCATAATCTTTCACAGTCAAGAAGATGCGTTTCCAGTCTTCGATATTTGTTGACGGATATCCGGTCAAAGGAAAGACACAGCAATCCAATGCTCCTCTTAAGTGCACATTACGTCCGTTTACCTGAATATGATGTTTACCTTGCGTAACTTTGCGCATACCGAAAGTTATGTTTCTGCAGTCTCGTCGGTTGTCAGTGGTAAGCATTGCTTTTACTTCGTATAAATTAGGGGTAAACTCATTCCAGAGTTTTATATTTTTGCCTATGCTGATTTCTTTAACCAGCCGGTTTTCTCCTTTCTCTAAACGAATGGGAATGGATTGTTCACTGACGGTTTTACCACCTTTTTCATTGATAGTCAGTTGTAATGCTCCCTCGGCCGGTTGTCCGGTGGTATTATTTACAGTGATATCTAATGTTACGGTTTGTGCTTCTATATTGGGGTATGCTTTTAAGGCATATATGTTTGTTTTTTCGTATGCGGTTAATTCTATCTTTCCTACTATACCATTCCAATTGGTTTGTGTGTATTCTGTCGTTCCATGATTCCATTGATCCATTGGATATTTCAAGCGATTGTCTACACAAATCGTAAGAATGTGCATGCCCGGAGTCATTTCTTTGCTCAGCAAAAAGCGGTTGGGAGTACTAAGATGCTCTTTAGAACCAATTTCTTTTCCATCTACATAAACTGTTGTCTCCCAATGGCATCTTTCCAGATTGAGCATGATTTCTTTATCTTTCCACTCTTTGGGGATAACGACTTCACGCTGATACCACGCTTGTCCGCAATATTCAAATTTACGGGTAAGGCGATCTACATATCGGGCGGTTGTCAACATACCTTTTCCGCCCTCATCAGTACTGCCCGGCAACAGGATAGATTCGGTGAGTTTTGCTTGATAGAGTTCTGACCCCGGTGTCTTTCCGAATCCCATAGGGTCAGTTTGAAAACGCCATGTTCCCGATAAATCGATTCTTTCTTGTTGTGCAGACAGCAGTTGCGCACAGCACAGCATCACGGCGAGTAAGAAACTTTTTTTCATGATATAGTCTTTATTAAAAGAATTGGATTAAGATGTCATTGTGAATGCAAAGAAACATTTTTTTCCTTGATTAAAAGATAGATTAAATAAATAAGTGAATGGATTATTTTACGGCAGAGACAAGGTTTAGTTATTCCCATTATACACTTGTTCTATTTCACCTTTCAGCTTACGAGCTAATTGGGGATATGCAAATATTAAGTTGTGTAATTCCGAAGGATCATTCTCCAGATTATAAAGTTCGGCACTTTTGTTCTTTCTTTGCGGTAGAAACTTCCATTTTCCTTTTCGTATTGCTATTTCTCCTCCGTTGTTTTGAGTCATGATATATTCACGATATAAAGGAGCTTGGGCGCGCATGAATAAAGATGCTCCACTACGGCTGTCTTTTAGTTCTTCTTCTGTAATAGGAAGATTCAACATGTCAGCAAAAGTGGCAAGCATATCCAAGTAGATAAATGGTTGGGCTTGAATAAAAGGTTTCTTTATTTTTTGAGGCCAAGAAAATATAAATGGAACTTTGTTTCCTCCTTCATGCAAAGAATATTTTTCTCCTCTTAAGTTGCCATAGGGGTTATGTCCATTTATATTTTCCAAAGCACCGTCTTGATAACCTTCTTTTATCATTGGTGCATTATCACTTGACAGAACAATAATTGTATTTTCGTAAATACCTGTTTCTTTTAAAGTTTGGATGATTTTGTTTACATAATGATCGAATTCTTCAATCACATCCCCATAAATCCCTGCTTCTGATTTGCCTCTAAAGGCAGTGGATGGGACACGCGGTTCATGAGCATTATGCGGGGCATAATATAAAAAGAAAGGGGAATCGGCATGTTCTTTTATGTAAGAAATGGTTTTGTCCAACAGATGCTCTCCCATTTTATCGTCTTGCCATCGTGCTGAATTTCCACCGCTCATCCACCCAATGCGACTGATACCGTTTATAATTGTCCCATCGTGTCCCAAATGTGGTTTCATAATTAGTTTATCAGGATTTTCCTTACCTGTAGCATCACTTCCTATCTTTTGTTTATAAGATACATTTATGGGATCGTTAGGAGTGAGTCCATCTACTTTTTCATTGTCGATATAGATGCAAGGTACGCGGTCGTTTGTTGCCGGAAAATAGTAAGCATAGTCGAAGCCTATTGCCAATGGTCCTTCTTTGATTTCTTTATTGAAGTCTACTGGTCTGTTTTTTGTCCCCAATCCTAAATGCCATTTACCGACGATAGCAGTTTGATATCCGTTTTTTCGGAATATCTTTGGCAGTGTTGTGATGGTAGGACTAATTGTCAATGGAGCATCTGCAGGCAATATTCCTACATTTTTTCTCCATGCATATTCTCCGGTAAGAAGTGCATATCGAGAGGGAGAGGAGGTGGAAGCCGGTGCATAGGCATTAGTGAATATAATGCTTTGCCGGGCTAGTTGGTCGATAGCTGGAGTTTTGATTTTTTGTGCTCCAAAACATCCTAAGTCCGTGTAACCTATGTCGTCAGCTAATATAATAATGACGTTAGGATGTTGTTCTATCCTTTGAGCATGACTGGGAGGTATAGATAAAGCTGCTAATGTTCCTGTAAAAGCAATAATTTTAGTATTCATATAAGTAAAAGATAATTGGTTATTGTAATTAGAAAAGGGGGCTTTGTGATTTGGCTATTTCGCGGGGAGAGAGTCCTATCTGCTGCTTAAAAATACGTGAAAAATACTGTGGCGACTGAAAACCGCAAAGAAAGCAAACTTCTTTGACGGACTTTTCAGTATTCTTTAGCAGTTCAATCGATTTATTGATTCTAATCTGGTTCAGATAATCTAAGGGAGAAAGATTTAAGTTTTGAGAAAATAATTTCCTTAAATAACGTTCACTGATACTTGCATGTCCAGCTATATCATTGACGTTGATGTCCGTTTGATAGTTGTGTTGAATATAGCAAATTGCTTTCCTTAGCAAGTCATTTGTACAAATAGACAGATAGGTTTCATGCATATATCTGTAGAGAAAGATTAATAATTCTGCATAATACATTACTACTAAGTATTGATAATGTGACCCTTTATGCTCTAACTCGTTTATAATACACTGTACTGTTCGTATTACATTTATATTATTTACTATTTTAATCAATCTGTTTTCTTTGGAAAATAAAAAAGAAGGTGTGGGCATGGCTTCTGTATCAATTCTGATATTTGAATGAAGGTGGGAAAATATTTCGGGTAGGAATTCCAATTGCATCAATATCGTACCGTTTACTCCAGCCTCAAATAGATGTTCTACATTAGGAGAGATAATCATGATATCACCTTCATGGAAATTTATACTTTCTTTATCTATATGTAATATACAATTTCCTTTCTTTACATAATTAATTTCTATACGCATATGCTTATGGGGACCATAAGTTTCGGAAGGATAGAAAGAAGTAAAACGGAAGACATCTGCCAATCGTTTACTCTTTAGGCTTGACTTAATTTGTTCTAGCACTTCCCAAAGGGAATATTCCGTTATTTTATTCATAGTATTTAAATTTTGTGTAAAACAGAGTTTGCATGGACACTAGAGTCTGCCGGTTTTATTCGGTAGAATGCTAGTGTCCTATGCCCCAATAGTCGGGCCCTTATTTTAACTAAACCTATTAATAGACAGATTGGGGAGTCTCTTTCTTATCAGTTTTTGTATTTGGTGTCACTAATGAGCAAAGATCTTCAAATGAAATGGATTTGACAGGAACAAAAGCATCAGACTTCATATAGCTGATTAAACTATATAATAACTGTTTTTTTTCGGGAAATATATCCTGACGGTTTAGTAAATCCATGCTGCATACTATTAATTTTCCATTCAGACAATTGGTTTCAAAAAGAGTTGTTAATCGGCGGTTATTGGCAAAGTTATCAATACACTCCACCAATGGGGTGACGTGTTGATATATGCTGTCAATTACTAAAGTACGCGACTGGGTTGTTAGGCTCCACCATTGCCAGTTGGTATGTCCCTCTGTAGGGAAATGGGTGAAAGCTTGATGATCAGGATCTAACAGCAACCCCATTGTACCCGCTTGTTTGGGAAAGTGGACAGGACTCCAAAAAACCGGAATAAATTTACCTTGTAAGCCTGCACACATTTGATAAGGCGGATTGAATAATACAGTCTTACCGGCTGCAAGAGCTTTTTGTGTTTCGGTAAGTTTGTCTGTTACTATAATATCTTCTTTTTCTATTGTCAGAGTGGCCGGATATACCCAGATATTCCAAGTGTTTTTATAATTGGAGCCATCAATGGAAGCCGTTAATTTTAATTGCTCGGCTTTGGTCACTTCTGATAAGGAACAAGAAATCTCACCTATTATATTCCCCCCTCCGATCTTTATGTTTGCCAGAGGGAAAATACCCTCTTTTAAAGATTGACCGGATTGGCCAGTCAATGTCCATTTGATATTCTTGTTGTTGATTTCTTCGGAACTGTAATTAGCAACTTCAATGCTGGCTGTAAACAGTTCGTTGTTTTTGTATACAGCTTTTGGGAAGCGGGCTAATGGGACAACCGGAGCAGAGAATTGACGAAAGTCTGTAGCATTGGTTACGCCTTTACTTTCCCAAAAAGCATTTAGTAAACCGACTAATGCTGTTCCCTGACCGGGAAAATCATGTAAGTCTAAGAGTTGAAAACCACTGATGCCGCGAGTCTTCATAGCACGTTCTATTTCTTCTTTATATAAAATGGCAGCCAAACGACCGGATGCCGACAAGTAATCATCTGCTTTCTCTAGTAGATTTTTGTTTTCCAGTTCTTGTTTGATTCCTTTGAAATTGAGAGGTTCCAATACGCCTGTGTATTTTGCTATTTCTTTTAAATCGGGATATACGGCATACTGCCCTATCTCATGCGTGATGACCGGGACAGGCATACTATCTACAGAAGCAGAATAATCTTTATTGAAGTTTGGCATTTCTACATCAAAAACTCCTTGTCCGCGCACCCATCCTTTTTTAGTCCATTGAGTGATAAAGAAATCATCGTTCGGCTCAGGCCAATTGCCATGTCCTCTTTCGAAAGTAAAAGAAGTTGTTGTATACAAATGTCTGGAATCAAGGGATTTAACCGTATCCAATAAACCTCCCAAAAAAACAAAGTCCGGTTGCAATTCATTGCCAAGGCTCAAAAAGCAGAAAGAGGGATGGTTGCCATATTCCGATAAAATTCGTTTTGCCTCATCATACAAGAATTGGTTCATTGCAGGATTTTTGCCTACGTTCAAAGACCAAAGTGGTAATTCTACTTGCAGATAAAAACCGAGTGAATCCGCTACTTCAAATGCAGCTTTAGGAGGACACCAAGAGTGAAACCGAAGGTGGTTCAATCCCCATTCTTTAGCAGAACGAAAGACTTTTGACCATCCTTCTTTAGTGGTTGGGGGGTAACCTGTCAATGGGAAAATACAGCATTCTAATGTACCACGGAGGAACACTTTTTTACCATTGACTAATAAATCGGCTCCATTACGACCAATTTGGCGCATTCCGAATTCAATTTTCTCTTGCGCCAGACTCTCTTTGGTTTTCATCTTTATTTCCAGCTCATACATTATCGGAGTAAATTCACTCCAAAGCCGTACGTTCTCGCCCATGGGACAAACAAAGTCCAGCATTGTTTCGCCTGCCGAAAGGTCCATTTGCTGTTCTATTTCCGTAACAGATTTGCCTGTGTTTTTCTCTTTTACATGAACTGTCAATGTCCCCGAAGCTTTATTCCCTGTGTTTTGTAGTTTCCCTTTCACATGGATTTCCCGGGTTTGAATATCGGGATATATCTGTATATCTTTCATAAAGACAGCATCTTTCGCCCGCAAAGAGATTTCTCCCAAAATACCATTCCACATGATTTGTGTTTCATTGGTATATGCATGTGCCATATCACCAGCAGTGATGTCGTATTTTTTTCTGTTATCTACTCGAATGGCTATCCGATGTTTCCCCGGTGACAGATATTCTGTTAGGTCAAAGCAGTGAGGGCTTATCAAGCTTTCTTGCTCTCCATTCACTTCTTTACCGTCTATCCATACATTTGTTTGCCAAATTACACGCTCCAACTTCAGTTCTATGTTCTTTTCCTTCCAATCTGAAGGAATAGATATTTCGCGTATGTACCAAGCCGGACCTATATAGCTGTGTTTACGGGTGAGATGCAATATTTGTGGTTTACTTACTGAGGGTAACAGCTGATTTGGGGTACCGTATCCTGCATCATCCATAGTCCCGGGTAATTTTATTTTGTCAGGAAAAGATTGGGAATACCAGTGTTTTGCAATTCCTATATCCGTGCTGTCTATGGCAAATTCCCATTCTCCTGCCAAAGAAAGGACAGATGTACTTTCTCTGCATCCTGCTAAAAATATTGTCCCCAGTAGAGCAAGCAATAATTGATTCAATCGTTTCATATTGTATTCGTTTTATGCCATTATATCCAAACCTGGAAATTAGGATTCATTTCTTTTATATAGTTGAAGCATTTGGCAGCTTTTTCTTTATTGCCTAATCCTAAATGTCCCAACCCCATGAGATAGTGGCAGTGGATTTGATTTTTCTTGTTCATGTCATCTTCCCAAATCTGTAAGTCGGGTAAAGACACAGCAAAATAATCCATCACAAAAGTATCGTACAAATGTTTTTCACCATAAGAAATCAGACAATTGAATTTTCCGCGTGCTTCTGTCTCTTTTCCCAATTTTCGTAAGGCTAGGCCTTGATAATAGATTTTATCGGGCTTTTGGTCATTATAATACATGGCAGCTGTGGGTTGTCCATTGCCCGAAGCAGCTTTTATAAACAATAAATGTGCTTCGTCATGATTACCCATTGCTTCCAAAATGCATCCCTTATAATAAAAGAAATCATTTTCTTGTGCACCATATAGTTTTCCTTCTCCTAGATGATGAGGGTAGACAAAACAGTCTTCAATCAAGGCAAGTGCATGCTCGTATTCTCCTGCTTTTAAAGATTTCTTTGCCAATTGCATACGTGCATATTGATATTGGGCAGGTACTTTGCCTTCTCCTCCTTCCCAAGGATGGAATTGACGTCGGTCAATGAGTTGCATCGCTTGTTCGTATTTACCGGTCAGATTGAGTAACGTAGCGTATTCCAAATAGAGGTCATCACGAGTAACTACTATTTCTTTATGACTGTCTAATAAAAGCAAACGTTCTTTCGGAGAATAATCCATCCGTTTATATAATTGGTCTAATTCCATTAAGATACGTGCGTCTGTTCTGTCAAGCTGAAATGCCTGTTCCAGTAATTGCACTGCTTCTTTTTTCTTTCCGAGTTTGTTGAAATAAGCTAATGAGAGATTACGCAATACAGTAGGGAAGGAATGGTCCATTTCTTTAGAGCGTTCCCATGCGTTGACAGCTTCCTGATATTGACGCTTGTCATACCATATATTACCTAATAGATAAAAAGCTTTTGGTGCATGTACCGGTAAATTGGTTACGCACTGAAGAGCTAAAATGGCTTCCAGACTATTTGGGAAATATTCGTCTAACGGACTCTTCTCAGCTAGGGTCACTACACGGATAGCTTCATCCTGTTGGTTCATCTGACATAAGAACCATGCTTTATAATATAATAGCATTGTTGAAGGAACGGATATGTTGGCTAGTGCTGTATTTACCACAGTCAATGCATCTTTCCAGTTGCCGGCTTGGGCATAGTCTGTTGCTAATTCTTCATAATTGCGTGATTCATTGCGCATTAATATTCTTAAACTAGGTGACATTTCTTTTTCACCGGACTGAAGCCATGCTTCAAAACCACATCCGAAATTGAATTTATCTATATTAAGTGACTCTTCAATCAGTTTTATGGCTTCCTCCTCTCGTCCTAATTTGCGAAGTATCATTGCTTTTAAATGGCGTCCGCGATGATTATGCCAGTTACGTACCAATGACTGATTTATTTCGTTCAGTGCATCATCCCACTCTTCACGTGCAGCCGACAATTGGGCCAAAGAATAATAGCCTGAATCTTGCCAAGCAGCATTCCAGCATGCTTTATAGAATGCATCGTATGCCTCAACGGTCTTACCTTGATATTTCAATACAAGACCTAAATTATAATAAGGTTCTCCATCATAGGGATTCGGATTACGCTCGGTCAGGGTTTTAATAGCTTTACGTAAATAAGCTTCGGCTTTCTTGAATTGTCCTTTACGGAATAACCACAACCCCATAGCGTTGTTATTGCGTATGTCGCTATTGTCTCTATGTAAGGCTTCCAAATAATAATCAGTCGGATTGTAGGTAGCGTGCCTATATTGTTCCAAATGTAATCCAGTCAGGTAAAGTTGTTCTGTAGAGCGGACTTCTGAAGGAGGTAATGCAGGCTTTGCAGGTTCGGGAACCGGTTTGATTTCATTCGGTTCTGCTTCCCATGAAAGCAGTAGTTTGCCGGTTGAACGATAAATATAAATCTCCGCTTCATCAAGCGATATATTCTTAATGGTATGAGTAAATACTGCTTCAGGAGCCAGATTTGTAACATTTTCCCAAATAATCTCTCCTTGGCGTTTAACTACAATTCGCAAGCCCTTCTGTACGGATGTAGCAAAGAGCTTCAGCACTGCGTCCATAGTACCTTCCGGTTCTATGTTCATTAGCAAATCCGAACAGGCATTCTTTACCACTCCTAATTCACGGTAAGGAATAAAATACTGGGTAAAAATCTTCTCTTCATAAGGTTGCAACCAAGTAAAGTCAGGCTGATTATCGGTATAAACTCCGGTCATTAATTCGATATAGGGCCCATCTGTGTCTGTCAGATTACGATCCCATGCTTGTCCGAAATCCCCGTTTCCCCAAGTCCATTGTTTTTTCCCAGGAGAGATGTGATGGTTGGCTACATGTAACACTCCCGCTTGAGTATCGTTTTCATAGCCACCCACAAAGTTATATTTTGAACGGATAGCCATATATGAAGTGGGTACCGGTATATTCTTATAACGTGAGATATCTACACCGGCCGAATAATCCATTTTATAATAGACGCCGGTAGCAATAGGATATTTTGACACATCTCGCTTACCATGATCGAATACGGCATTGACATCAGCCGGAAAAACCGATTGATAGGCTTCATTGACTGCAACAGCCGGATTAGCCCACCATAAAAAGGTTTGCGGAACAGGAGTCGGGTTATATAGTTTTCCTTGAATTTCGAGTACAGCTTTGCCGGGACGCAGAGTGAAACCTGCCATTCCTTTCTGATGGAACATACGTTCTCGTTCGCTCACCCATACAGTGGCACTTCCATCTGCACTTTCTTCAATTGTAAAATCTATGGGTAGATAAGTGCTGGGACGGTGATGCTGAGGCCAATTGAATTCAATACCGCCGGAAATCCACGGTCCCGTCAGTCCCACCAAAGCAGGTTTTACTACATGATTATAATAAATGAAATGACGTTGTTTTATTTTATCATAAGCCATTTGTACACGCCCGCCTAATTCAGGAAGAATCATAATCTTAACATACTCATTCTCCAGATAAACAGCATGATACGTTTGATTTTGACAAGTATCTGAGATTTTTTCTATAACAGGATAAGGATAAACCACCCCGCTACTTCCTTGATAAACTCTATTTTCAAAAAACATCGGATTCTTTTCCGGTTTGCCAATACCATAGGTAGGAAGCTGAATGTCTTCTTCCCAAACTTTTACTTTGATGTCCATATCAGTTTTATTTTTTTGTTATTTCTTTTTCTATATCTTCCAGACTTTTTCCTTTTGTTTCCGGTAGTCGGGCACGAATAAAGAAGAATCCCGCTAAGCAAATACCTCCATACAGCCAAAACGTTCCGGCAGCCTGTAATGATTCATTCAAGAGAGGAAAACTATAAGTGAGGATGAAGCTGGCTATCCATAAGAAGAGGGTAGAGATAGCCATAGCTGTTCCACGGATTTGTTGTGGAAATATTTCGGATAACACAACCCATACAATGGGAGCTAATGACATGGCATAACAAGCAATTGCCATCATTACCAGTACCAGCATTATCCAACCGCTCATCCCTAGAAAGTAACAACATCCCATCAGCAGATAGATAGCGGCAAGTCCTGCCGAGCCTACTAACATCAATGATCTTCTTCCCCAACGGTCAACAGTGTAAATGGCAACAAAAGTAAAAATTACATTCGTTACTCCTGTTATCACGATATTCATCAAGACATCCGATACTTCATAACCGGCAGCCGAAAAGACTTCGTGAGCATAATTGAATATAACATTGATACCACACCACTGTTGGAAAACAGCCAAAACGATTCCTAATATTAATACCCGACACACGCCCGGTTGTGACAAAGCCCGCCAATCATATTTTTCTTTCACCTCTTTGGTGGCTAACCAACGTGGACTTTCAGGGATAATGAAAGCCAATGTGAAAAATAAGGCAGCCGGTAATGCTTCCGCCCATAACATCCATCGCCATGCCTGTTCTATTCCTTCTGCAGAGAGTTGTGAACTCCCTTCTGTAAATATGTTTGCTATCATCCAGTTGACCAGTTGCGCAGACAATATGCCTAATACAATGGTCAGTTGGTTTAAAGATACCAGTTTTCCGCGTATTTCAGTCGGTGATACTTCAGCTATATATATAGGTGAAACATTTGAAGCGATTCCAATACCCAATCCACCTACAATACGATAAAAAATGAACCAGGAAAAATTATCGACAGCTCCTGTACCGACAGCAGACACTAAAAATAGCAAAGCGGATAATATTAACAGCCTTTTGCGACCATATTTATCACTCCAACTGCCGGAGAATCCTGCTCCGACCAAACAGCCTAACAAGGCACTACTCATTGCCCAACCACGCAACGTTGCTGAATCTTCGATAATGAAGAATGGTTCATAAAAAATTTTGGCTCCGCCAATGACTACCCAGTCATAACCAAACAAGTAGCCGCCCATTGCAGAAATAAAGCAGATAAATAGTAAATTCTTTGAATTAATGTTTTTCATTGTGTATTGTTATATAAATCATATCGCAAAGGAATTGTATTTTTCTTGAATAGGGAATAGATAAACTTTTGAATTGGATGGATAATCTTATGATAATAACTTTGCTGTCTGCATGAAAGCCATTATCTTTGCTACCGTTAACTGTAACTTCTGCAACGATGATTAAACGCAAAGATGGATTTTCGGGTGAAAGAGCTTTGGTACTTCCTGCATCAATCATACATGCGATGGAAAATAATCCTTTGGCCAATGCGTTGCATATTACGGATATAGGATATTATCCACGGGCAGAACATCATTTCAGAAAACGTGAAACTCCCATTTCACAATATGTGTTTATTTATTGCGTGGAGGGGAGAGGATGGTTTGACGTGAATAATGAGCGTTATGAAATAAAAAGTAATCAATGCTTTATTTTGCCTGCTAATGTATCCCATAGTTATGGAGCCGATGATACAGATCCATGGACAATCTATTGGATACATTTCAAAGGAGACTTATCAGAGTATTACGCTTCACGTCTATTGACTCCTATTGATATCAAACCTACCATTTATTCACGTATCAATGGACGGTTGAATTTATTTGAAGAAATATATCATACATTAGAATTGGGATACAGTAAAGAAAATCTGTTGTATGCTTGTTCGGCTTTCCATCATTTTCTTGGTACCATTTGTTATTTGCAAGAATATAGAAATGCTACAGTCAATGATATTTCAAATGATTTAGTAGATGCGGCTATTCACTTTATGAAAGAAAATATAGGAAAAAAACTCAGTATCTCTGAAATAGCCGGGCATACGGGATATTCTGTCTCTCATTTTTCTACCATTTTTAATAACCGTACAGGACACTCACCTGTCAATTACTTCAATTTGTTGAAGATACAGCATGCCTGCTATCTGATAGACTGTACAGATATCAAGATAAATCAGGTTTGCCATAAAATAGGAATAGAGGACTGCTATTATTTTTCCCGTTTGTTTTCCAAGATAATGGGAATGTCTCCCAGCGAGTATAGAAAACATAAGAAAGGATGAAACAAGATGTTATTTTGTGAATATTTACTTCATAATACTTCCTGCAAATAGGCTTTTACTTTGTCGATTGAATACTTTTACTGTATAAAAGCCATCGGGTAATGATGCTAGAGACAGTTTATTGACATAATCGGTTTTCCATACTTCTTCGTTGGTGACATTATAGATAATGATAGTTTGCGCATCCTCTATTTCTGGCAGGTAGAGCATATCTCCTTTATTTAATAATGGTATATCCATATCCGAAACAGTATTCAGAGCCAATGGAGCACTTTCATTACCGAAACGGTCGGCTGCGGTGACGGCAAAGTATTGTTTTTGCAACCAAGGGAAAATGGCTGCGTATTCATATTCATTGGCAATAAGATGTGTAGCCACTAAATTTTGGGATTGGTTAATGTCCACAGGGTATGTATTGGAACCATATAAATGGTAAACAACAGCTTGGTTGCTATTGTCGGTTGATGCTTGCCAACTCATGCGAAGTTTACCATTGGGCAGTTGTTGTACCGAAGGAGTAGACGGAACAGAAGGTGGAATACTGTCTGCCCATCTCATAGGAGGTATCAGTGCAGGAGTCGTATAAAAGTTTTCTTTTAGTTCATCCAGTACTCCTTTGGTGTTATCAAGTAAAAAGCGATTGCGGAAATAAGCTTGTCCGTTTAGCTTTATCTGACGGGTGAAATGAATTTGGCGAACTATTTCGTCCAATGGCCAATCTTGTTCACGAGGAGAGAGGAAATAGATTCCTAGTCCGGGAATAATCCAACGGTTGCCGTTATTTTCTTTCCAGTCTAATGCAAAAGGATAGAAATTGTTTCCTTGGAAATACATCATTGGGAACAAAGCATCATGAATTCCTTCTTTTAACCACTTTTGTGCATCTTGGTAGACTACATGATAAGCATTCCAACCGCGGGATGGGTAACGGTTTGTGTCACGGTATTTACCAATGGGTGAACTGCTTACCTTTACCCATGGCTTGATAGACTTGATATCAGTATAAAGGCGGCGTACAATGTCGGTAATGTTATCCCGACGCCATTGTCTCAACTCTTTTCCTTTTCCATATCTGCGGTAGCTATCTTTATCCGGAAAGTTATCAGCCTGTTCGGGATAACGGATATAGTCAAAATGGATGCCATCTATGTCATATTGTGAAGTGATTTCTTTCACAATGCGAGAGAGGTATTCTTGTGTTTCAGGATTGCCCGGATCCAGATACCAGTTACCTTTATATAGTTTGCATATTTTTCTATTCTTTTGTACGATGGAGTTTCGTCCCAACAGCTTCACTTGCCGAGTGTTTCCGGCCGGGATAGTCACTATCCAAGCGTGCAATTCCATGCCTCGTTTGTGACATTCTTCAATAGCAAAAGCCAATGGGTCATATCCCGGATTACGTCCGGTATATCCTGTCAGCGATTCGGCAAAAGTCTCGATGGAGGACGGATATATCATATCCCCACGCAGGCGGGTTTGCAATAATACAGTATTGAAATTCGCAGCTTTCAAACAGTCGAGTATATCACATAATTCTTTTTTCTGGCGTTGAATGCCTGTTGCGTTTCCTGCTTTGGTGCGCGGCCAATCCATTCCGCCCAAGGTCGTGAGCCAAGTAGCACGAATTTCGTATTTAGGTTGTGATATAACCGGTAAAGATGTTAGCATTACCAGTAATAAAGTAAGAAATAGTGTTCGCATTCGCTTTAATTTTGTTGCAAAGATAAGAAGTAATCATTTAAATCGTTATTTTTGCGATGACAAAACAATTAAATAGAGTATATGATAACCTTTATTATTGCATTATTGGTTCTTATAGGCGGATACTTTTTATATGGAAGCTATGTAGAGCGTCTTTTCGGCCCTGATAAGAATAGAAAAACACCGGCTCTGACTATGGAGGATGGCGTAGACTTTATTCCCCTTCCCACTTGGAAGATTTTCATGATTCAGTTTCTTAATATTGCAGGTCTAGGCCCTATCTTCGGAGCTATTATGGGAGCAAAATTCGGCACGGCCTCTTATCTATGGATTGTATTGGGAACTATTTTTGCCGGTGCTGTACACGATTATTTATCAGGAATGCTTTCTCTACGGCACAATGGTGAGAGTCTTCCCGAAATAATCGGCCGTTATCTGGGACTTCCTACCAAACAGTTGATGCGTGGCTTTACTGTTGTTCTGATGATACTTGTTGGAGCGGTGTTTGTTGCCGGGCCTGCCGGTTTATTGGCCAAGTTAACGCCTGATTATATGGATGTAACTTTTTGGATTATTATTGTTTTCGTTTATTATATGTTGGCTACCCTGCTGCCGGTGGATAAGATTATTGGCAAGATTTATCCATTGTTTGCCATTGCTTTGTTGTTCATGGCAGTCGGAATTTTAGCTATGTTGATATGGCATCATCCGGCTTTGCCCGAAATAACAGACGGCATACAAAATACTCATCCTGCCGGTTTGCCTATTTTCCCCATCATGTTTGTATCTATTGCTTGTGGTGCCATTAGTGGTTTCCATGCTACACAGTCTCCTTTGATGGCCCGTTGCATGAAGAACGAAAAATATGGTCGTCCGATTTTTTATGGAGCAATGGTAACAGAAGGTATTGTGGCATTGATATGGGCGGCTGCCGCTACTTACTTCTTCCATCGGAATGGTATGGAAGAAAGCAATGCTTCGATAATAGTGGATAGTATAACAAAAGAATGGTTGGGAACAGTTGGAGGGTTGCTGGCAATACTAGGGGTGATTGCAGCACCTATCACCAGTGGAGACACAGCATTGCGTTCGGCCCGGTTGATTGTTGCCGACTTTATGCATTTGGAACAAAAAAGTGTAACAAAACGTTTATTGATTTGCATTCCCATCTTTGCTGTGACTATTGGTATTTTGCTGTATAGCCAACGCGATGTGGCAGGATTTGATATGATTTGGCGTTACTTTGCATGGTGTAATCAAACATTGTCTGTCTTTACTTTATGGGCGATAACCGTATATTTGGTGCGTATGAAAAAGAATTATTATATTACGTTATTGCCGGCTCTGTTTATGACAGCGGTTTGTTCTACTTATATTTGTATTGCGCCCGAAGGATTGGCACTTTCCGGTCATATCTCGTATGTGTTGGGAGGAATATGTACGCTGATTGCAGCTATAGGATTTATAACTTGGTATAAAAAACAAAGTAGTATAGTATATGAGAAAATATAAGAAATCAACTAGGTTGCCCATGGCGTTATTTATTTACACCACAATAATGGCTATTTATTTTATTCCGCGGAATACAGAGATTGGTAATACGGAAAAATATGTAACGATAGGGGTATCCTATCTTATCATTGCCTTGCTTTGGATTGTTCTTCGTAAGCAGGAAAAGCGTAGAGAACAGGAAAGGCAGAACATGGAGAACAAGAAATAGAATATTTACTTAAACGACAACTTTATGAAGAAATTTTTAGTCAGCTTGGTGATGTTGGTAGTAACGACATTAGGTGCACATGCACAGTTTGAAAAGGATGTTTGGTATGTGAATGCTTCATTGACAGGGCTTGACCTCTCTCATAGCAAGTATGAGGGAACCAATTTTGGCTTTACGTTGGGAGGTGGTGCTTTTGTTGCCGACAACTTTGCGATACTGTTAAATTTCAAAGGACAGTATGTGGAACATGGAACAGATGAGACAAGTATTGGAGCACAAGGACGTTATTATTTATCTAGTTGTGGGATATATGGCGGACTTGGAATGGCTTACAAACATCTTTCTAATGGGGATTATAAGAAGAATCTTGTTTGCCTGACACCGGAAGTGGGTTATGCATTCTTTCTGGGACGAAATCTGACCGTAGAACCTGCTGTATATTATGATTTGAGTTTTAACCATACTTCTGAATACAGTAAATTGGGCTTCAAAATAGGGTTCGGACTTTATTTCTAGTTGATAACAAGTATAATAAGGTTAAAAAAAATACGAGGGTGTGTCGAAACTCTCATAAACTAAAAGTCACCCTCGCCACAGGTAGCTGTAGCGAGGGTGATTTCGATAAAAGGAGAGTTTTGACACATCTCCGCAAATGATAAATTGTCAGAGTCTTGTCTCTCCTTCTTTATTTAGTGGGCATATAAATGAGTAAACGGAATCTCCTTACCGTCGTTTCCACTAACTTTCATTTTCAGTTGACCACCGTTTTGGTCAAAGTAACGAATCTCAATCGGGTGATATCCTTTAGCTAAAGCTTTTTGGCCTACTACTTCGCGAGGACCATGAGGACCATCGTTGTCAATGATTTGTTCGCCATCAATCACTAACGTACTACCATCGTCTGACAGGAGGGCAAAAGTATAAATATCATCCTGAGGAGCATTAATGTATCCTTTGATAATTAGACCGATATTGCCTTTTACTTTCTTCGGAATCATTACATCTTCGATGGAATAACTTCCATTTACCGGTGATTTCTCTATTTCGGCACATTTATTTCCTTTGAATTCATGCCAAGTGGCTTTCAATCCGGGATTGGATGGAGCAGCAGTAACAGCCGGGGCATATTCGCTTTTGATAAAACGAGTGGTGGTGATATCTCCCGGTTTACCATTCGGACGGAAAGTGCGGAATGTGAAATCGGTTGTTTCGGTTACTTTTAACGGACCGTCATACTTAGGCGACTGTAAAGTGGGAACAGAACCGTCTGTGGTATAGTGTATCTCTGCACTTGGGTCAAGACAGGTGATATTGACAACACCTTCACCAATAAAGGCATTTGTCTTGTTAAAACCCTCCAAATCAGGAATACGGTAGTTGACATTCATAATGTTGAGGCGTTCAAATTGGTTGGCAAGACGTTGGGCAAATGCATTCCAGTCTTTTTGTGAAGGATTGCTCCAACCCAATTCGGCGATAGCCAACAGACGCGGAACAGCCATATACTGCATACGTTCACGTGAAGGAATCCATTCGCACCAAATATTACCTTGTACACCCAGTACCAACGGTTGCATTTCAGTACTCTGAATTTCGCTCATCGGATTATAATTATAAATATTGGCAACTGAATTCTTATCTTCCTGATAGTCTAGATAGAACTGTCCGTTAGGAGTGAAAATGATAGGATTGCCTTGCCCGGTCGTTTTAGAAGGAGCATTCTTAGCCCAACTGCGCCACCACATGACGGTTGCTGTTTTTGAAAGTCCCCCTTCAATAATTTCATCCCAGCCAATCATTTCTTTTCCTTTATCGTTAAAGAATCTCTCCATATCATGGATGAACCATGCTTGCAGTTCTTCTTCAGTTTTCAGATTATTATCACGCATACGCTTTTGGCAGTCGGGACATTTTTTCCAGTTGGCTTTCTCTACTTCATCGCCACCGATATGTACATATTTGTAAGGGAAGAGTTCAATAAGTTCACTATATACATTCTTGCAGAATTCTATAGCCGAATCTTTTCCGGGACAAACAGGAGAGGAGAAGGTCGTTCCCCAACCGGTTTCATCGAAACAAGATACACCTTCATAATTGCTTACGGCAGCCAGCATATGTCCCGGCATATCTATTTCGGGAACAATGTCGATACCACGCACTTTGGCGTATGCAATTACTTCTTTGATATCTTCCTGAGTATAATAGCCGCCATACAGTGTATCACCTTCTACAATGCGAATCTTATTTTCGGGAATAGCCATATCGGGATTGTTGTTCGCTTTTGATTGGCGGATACATTCTTTGTCATGAGAATTAAACTTGCGCCAAGCACCTTTCTCGGTCAGCAAAGGATATTTTTTTATTTCGATACGCCAGCCCTGGTCATCGGTGAGATGCCAGTGGAACTTATTCATCTTATAAAGTGACATCACATCCAATAGCTCTTTTACTTCATCTTTAGAATAGAAGTGGCGTGAAACATCCAGCATGATACCTCGCCAAGTAAAGCGGGGAGCATCATTGATTTCCACACTTGGAATAGCCCAGTCTACACCGTCCACTATTTGTTTGGATTCAATCTGGGGAGGGAATAATTGGCGTAAAGACTCTATGCCGGCAATAACCCCACCATAAGAGTTTCCTTTTATACTGATTTTCTTAGTGTCAGCCTTCAGTTGGTATGCACCTTCTTTGCCTTCAACTTCCCCCAATGAGAGGGTGATGGTTCCTTCTCCCTCTTGTACTTTTACATTATATCCGGTGGAAGGAGAAAGTATTCCTGCCAGATATTCGGCAGCCGGAGCCAGCTGGGAATCAGTGATACCGATGGTGCAACTTTTGGGGAGAACGAATGCGCTGCTGTCTTGTTGAACACTGTTCGGCAGCGGGACGATAGAAACGTCTCTGACAGAGGGAGGGGTAGAAGTACAAGCACCCAACAGCAATGAGCCTGTCACGGTACAAGCAGCAATCCATTTTTTATAAGTCTGCTTAATCATAAGGTAATTTTTTAGATTGTTAATATATTAGTATTGGAATGTCACTAAAACACCTTTATGGTCTGTCGGCCATACATTCTGCGGCTCGATGAATTTGTCTTTAGAGGTTTCCTGCACACGTTCTGAACGTACGATAGAACCTTTGGGACCAAAGATAGCTGCATCTTTTACGGTCAGCCCTTCTTCGGGATAGAACCAAATATAGTCGATGCGGTCGCGTTCGTCGGCTTTGGGAGCCCAAGTGATTTTTTCGGCAGGTTTAGCCGGGTTGTCAGAAGGATAGGTAAAACCGGGATAGTCGAGCACATTAGGATAGAAAGAACGGTAAGCATCAACGAAACCGGCTTCATCCAGCAAGACAGGTACTGTCCAAGGGATTACCAATCCGTGGTGGTCGTAAAGGTCTTTGGTCTCTTCTGTCCAATCTTGGTGCGAGGGTTCGTTGAAGTCGCCGCCCAGAATAATGGTATATCCAGCTTCGCGGTCTTTCTTTGCCTGCTCAATAAACATCTTGATGGCATCATCACGTTGTGATGCTACATTTCTTTCCAATACTTCTTCCACTGTAGTGGGGATAGGAATCTCTTCCCAGGTAGAACCGTCATATCCGCGTACATTATAATATGCATCATCCAGATAATCCAAATGAGAGGTATAAACGGCCATTTTCTTTCCGTTCATGTCGGCGGTCAAACGGTAGATGCTTCCGTGGTCACCGTTTTCGGGGAAGACAGTCAGTGAGTCGGTAATAGGATAGCGGCTAAGTAAACCGGTATCGTATGTGTAGAAGGAGTAATACGTTTCTCCTTTTTCTTTTAATGATTGGGTAAGGCGTGCAGTGAAATTGGTGTTATTATAATTGCGTACTTCACTAAGGGTTACGAAATCGGGGCGGAGGCGAATGATTTCATCAACAATAGCATCATAACCTCCGGGTATCATGGTTCCTTCTTGCCAAATATTCCACTGTAAGACGGTGAATTCTTTTTTTTCTTCTGTACATCCTGTGAGAACAAATAACAGGAGCATTGATAGATAAAGTAGTTTTTTCATTGTTTATTTATTTAAGATTATAAATATTTCTCTTTTAAAAACTGACCGGTATAAGATGCAGCACATTTTGCCACCTCTTCCGGTGTGCCGGCCACTACCAGATTGCCCCCCATCTTTCCACCTTCCGGTCCCAGGTCGATAACATAATCGGCACATTTTATCACATCCAGATTATGTTCGATAATAACAATCGTATGCCCCCGGCTGATAAGTGCGTCAAAAGCTTCCAATAATTTCTTGATATCATGGAAATGCAAACCGGTGGTGGGTTCGTCGAAGACAAAGATAGTAGGCTGAGTCTTTTCCACGCTCAAGAAATAAGCCAACTTCACACGTTGGTTCTCACCACCGGACAGCGTAGAAGAAGATTGTCCCAATTTAATATATCCCAATCCCACGTCTTGCAGCGGAGTGAGTTTCTTCACAATCTTTTTTTGTCCGTGTTCAGTAAAGAATTCTATGGCCTGATTCACGGTCATTTCCAATATATCATATATATTCTTATCTTGGAATTTCACTTCCAACGTATCGCTTTTGAAGCGTTTGCCGTGGCAAGACTCACATTCCAGCACCAAGTCGGCCATAAATTGCATTTCCACCGTAACCGTTCCGTCGCCTTTACATTCTTCGCAACGTCCTCCTTCGGTGTTGAAAGAAAAGTATCCGGCTGTGTAACCCATTTGTTTGGCCAAGGGTTGCTCTGCGTAAAGTTTACGGATTTCATCGTATGCTTTTACATAAGTCACCGGATTGCTGCGTGATGACTTCCCGATTGGATTTTGATCGACAAACTCAATGTCCTTAACCATTTGTATGTCGCCGCTGATAGAAACGAATTCACCCGGTCGTTCACTGCTTTCACTGTATTCCCGTTTTAGTGCTTTATAGAAAACATCACGCACCAATGTGCTCTTTCCCGAACCGCTGACACCTGTAACTACCGTCATTATATTTAGAGGAAAACGTACATCCACTCCTTTCAGGTTGTTCTCTCTGGCTCCTTTTATTTCAATATAATTATTCCAAGGACGGTGTGATTTGGGTATTTCGATGGTTTCTTCTCCAAGTAAATAACGAACCGTATGGCTGTTACTGTCCTTTTTCAAATCTTTCATGTCTCCCTGGTAGACGATTTCCCCTCCCAAGCGTCCGGCTTTGGGGCCGATATCTATAATGTAGTCGGCGGCACGGATGATTTCTTCATCATGCTCTACCACTACAACAGTATTCCCCAGCTCTTGTAACTGGCGTAATACTTTGATAAGGCGTTCAGTATCACGGCTGTGAAGTCCGATGCTAGGTTCATCCAATATATAGAGCGATCCCACCAGGCTGCTTCCCAAAGAAGTTGCCAGATTGATACGTTGGCTTTCACCACCTGACAGTGTATTGCTAAGACGGTTTAATGTGAGGTAGCCTAAACCGACATCCATCAGGAAGTTGATTCGGTTATTAATCTCCGTCAGTATACGTTTGGCTATAGCAGCATCGTGTGCGTCTAATTCTAATGTGCGGAAAAACTCCTTTAAATCATGAATCGGCAAATCCACTAGCTCGGATATAGAGCGTCCGCCTACTTTTACATATCCGGCTTCTTTTTTCAGTCTGGTTCCGTGACACACCGGACAAAGCGTCTTTCCCCGGTAGCGTGCCAACATCACGCGATACTGAATTTTATATTGATTCTCTTCCAGCATTTTAAAGAAAGAATCGATACAAGCTTTCTCCTTCGGGCCATGCCACAAGTAGTCTTTTTGCTCTTGCGTCAATTCATAATAAGGTGTGAAGATAGGGAAATCATATTTCGGAGCTTCATGGATAAACTCTTTCAACCATTCGCCCATCTTCTCGCCGCGCCAACAAATCACTGCTCCGTCATACACACTTAGAGCACGGTTGGGGATGACAAGGTGTTCGTCTATTCCGATTACCTTTCCAAAACCTTCGCAACTGGGACAGGCGCCGATGGGAGAGTTGAAAGAAAACATCTGGTCGTTGGGCTCCTCAAAGGTGATACCGTCTGCTTCAAACTTCGTGCTGAAGGAAAAAAGTTGTGTGCTGCCGTCCGGTGAATAGAAGCGAAGCATGCAAGCTCCGTCACCTTCATACATGGCAGTTTCGGCAGAATCAGTCAGTCGGCTGATGCTGTCTTTGCTGTCGTCGGCCATCATACGGTCTATTAAAAGGTAGATATTTTGTTTCTTTCCTTCGGCCGGCACTTGTTGCAGGAAGTCCTCGATACGCATAATCTCGCGGTTCACTTCCACACGTGTAAATCCCTGCTTCAAGTCAATGTCTAATTGTTCGGCAATGCTGCGTCCTTCGCGTGGCAATAGTGGAGCGAGTACGGTATATTTAGTCCCTTTGGGAAAAGAAAGCATACAATTCACGATGTCTTCCGCACTGTGTTTCTTCACCAATTGTCCGCTGATGGGGGAATATGTTTTCCCCACACGTGCGTAAAGCAATCGTAAATATTCATATATTTCGGTCGAAGTTCCTACTGTGGAACGCGGGTTGCGGCTGTTTACTTTCTGCTCGATGGCAATGGCCGGAGGAATACCTTTGATAAAATCACATTCCGGTTTACTCATTCTGCCCAAGAACTGGCGGGCGTAAGAAGATAAACTTTCCACATAGCGACGCTGGCCTTCGGCATATAACGTGTCAAAAGCCAATGATGATTTTCCGGAACCGGATAAGCCTGTAATAACCACCAGTTTATTACGGGGAATATCCACATCAATGTTTTTGAGGTTGTTGACCTTGGCTCCTTTGATAGATATATAGTTACTTTCGGACATTCTTTGTTGCATTTAGTTGAATATGCAAAGATAGTCAATCCTACTCGGATACGTTTCATTCCGTAAGGTGAAAAAATGTTTCTCAATGGAAATTCTTCTTTAAAATGATGCGGGATGAATCGTGTTTAGAGGAATATTTCTTGTGAAAAGATTGAGAATAAGCGGGAAATGTGTATCTTTGTTTTGATGTTATACAAAAGCGGAAGAGTATGAGTGATAAAATTTATCCTATTGGCATCCAGAACTTTGAGACACTCCGTAAAGACGGGTATTTCTATATTGATAAGACAGCTTGGATTTATCGTTTGGTTAAATCAGAGCGGCTATCTCACGATTAAGGGCTATGACAGTGAGTTTGGTATTTATCAGTTAGGCTTCCCCAATCGGGAAGTAGAGGAAGGGTTCATGCGTTTCCTGCTTCCATATTATGCGAAAGTAACGAAGGTGGAAACTCCGTTTGAAATTCTGAAGTTTGTCAATGAGGTGCGTAGCGGTGACTATGACTCCTTCTTCCGTCGTCTGCAAAGTTTCTTTGCGGACACTCCCTACGAAATCATTCGTGACCGGGAACTGCATTATCAGAATGTACTCTTTATCGTCTTCAAGTTGATGGGATTTTATGTAAAAGTGGAATACCATATGGGGGAGGGGCGCATCGATTTGGTTCTTCAGACTGATAAGTTTATTTATCTTATGGAGTTCAAGTTTAACGGTACGGCTGAAGAAGCCTTACGACAAATCAATGAGAAGCATTATGCGCGGCCTTTCCAGAGCGATGCGCGTAAATTATTCAAGATAGGGGTGAACTTCAGTGACCGGACCCGAAATATAGAGAAGTGGATAGTGGAGGAATAAGCGGCCGACGGATATTGAAATCCGTTGCCTTTTTGAATGACTGCTTCAGATTGAGCTGTGGAGAAGATGGGATAGGTTCTTTTCATTTAAGGGCCTCTTTGAATTTCTGTTGGAATCTGTTTTTTATGCCCTTTCAGGAAGTCCTTTGTCAAGACGACGGAGGTGCTTTACCAACATTCATAAGGGAATCAAAATAGAAAATACCGCTGAATGAATGCCGGAGGGAGATTATAAAGAAAGAGATTATTTATATTTGGTCTTTAAAACCTGAATTTGCTTGTCTAACATCTCATCCAGTTCATCAAACTCATACCAATTCAAGAAGCCGGGAACCATGATGACAAAGTTGACAAAATTATCATGTTTCAATAGAAAGGAAATTTCACCCCGAAAAGTACGGTTATCGTTTAAAATATCTTTTCTGCACGCAGACAGGGCAAGACTCATCAATACATTGGTTTTTGTTGCGTAATAATCACCGATATCTTTCTTTTTTCTTCCCAACTCAAAATAGGTTTGTAACACATCCTGCAATACACGTTTGTCGGAAATATACTGCATCAATGAAGAACCTTTCAGCACCTCCAAGGCATCGGTCCTGTAAATGAAGTCATCCATATTATTGAAAAGCTTGCCATATTTCCATAAAGTATCTCCAGGTATCTCGGATATATCCATAGCCTGATTCACCAATAATCGGCTCATGTGTATGTCAATGTCCAACAAGTTCTTTATTCTATGAAGTTCCCCCCTGTTATATTCCAATTCTTCCGCTACCAACAGCATCGTGGCACGCACTTCCTTCTGGCGGGTATGTTCGGTTATTAAGTCACTTCCCAAAAAGTTACAATGATTCCTGCAACCACGATACTGAATTGACGAATGTAATCTCCTACTCGCCAACTTTTGACAGTCGTTTTTACTTTAGTCCAAGTTGTTTCCTTCATATTCTCATTCTTATTCCTTCTTTGGCTATATCAGGTGCCGAAAATAGAGCGTAAAGTTATGGAATTTAAATTAAAAGCCAAGAATTATCGCTAATTTATTCGAAGATAGGGATGATGAAACCTTTTTTACCGGTCTGTTATCTCGCTGGTTCATATTTTCTTTCTATCTTTGTCCGCAAAACTATTAAAAAGCGAAGACTTAGAAATGAGAGCAAAAACGATTCTCCTTTTATTGATAGCACTACTTTTTACCTCGGGTGTCAGTGCTCAGACACGTTATCCGAAGCGTGAGTTCCGTGGTGCATGGATTCAGTGCGTGAACGGACAGTTTCAGGGAATGCCGGCAGAGAAGATGCAGCAGTTATTAATAAACCAGCTGAACAGTCTGCAAGGTGCAGGTATTAATGCGATAATTTTTCAGGTACGTGCGGAAGCCGATGCCTTGTATAAATCTTCTTACGAGCCGTGGAGCCGTTTCCTTACCGGAGTGCAGGGCAGGGTGCCCTCACCCTATTGGGACCCGATGCAGTTCATGATTGATGAATGCCACAAGCGGGGAATGGAGTTCCATGCCTGGATTAATCCTTACCGTGCCAAGACGAAAGGAACGGTCGCCTTGTCGCCCATTCATCCTTATAACAAGAATCCCGAACGTTTCGTGAATTATGCCGGACAACTTTATTTTGATCCTGCGTTGCCCGAGAATCGGAAATACATCTGTAAGATTGTGCGCGACATTGTAACTCGTTATGATGTGGATGCCATTCACATGGATGATTATTTTTATCCTTATCCTAATCCGGGAGAGGATTTTCCCGACAATATCAGTTTTGCACAGTATGGTCGCGGATACAGTAATAAAGCCGATTGGCGCCGTGACAACGTGAATGTGTTGATAAAGGAAATCCATGAGACGGTGCGCGAGTGCAAGCCGTGGGTGAAATTCGGTATCTCTCCTTTCGGAATTTATCGTAATGTAAAGAGTGACCCTAATGGCAGCAACACACGTGGTTTGCAAAATTATGATGACTTGTATGCTGATGTGCTGATGTGGGTGAACAACGGTTGGGTGGATTATAATATTCCCCAGATTTATTGGGAAATTGGTCATCCGGCCGCTGATTATGATACCTTGATTCGTTGGTGGGCAAAGAATGCTTCCGCCCGTCCTCTCTATATAGGTCAGGATGTGATGCGTACGGTGAATAAGCCCGACCTCCATAATCCGCTTATCAATCAGATGCCTGCCAAGATGAAACTTCAGCGTGCTTTGCCTACTGTGCAGGGAAGTTGCCAGTGGTATGCTTCGGCTGTGGTGGATAATGCAGGAAACTATCGCACTATGCTTGTAAAAGATTACCACCGTTATCCGGCTTTGCCGCCTACATCGCCATTTATGGATGACAAGGCTCCGGGTAAAGTAAAGAAAGTAAAAGATGTCTGGACACCGGATGGCTTGTTGCTTTTCTGGCAGGCACCGAAAGCAAAAACGGAAATGGATAAGGCTGTGCAATACGTGGTTTATCGCTTTGATAAAAAAGAAAAAGTGAATCTGGAGGATCCTTCTCACATTGTTGCTATCACACGTGACACATATTATAAGTTGCCTTACGAAAGTGGAAAGACAAAATATAACTATGTTGTAACAGCTCTTGACCGTCTGCATAATGAGTCTAAAGGGGCAAAGAAGAAAGTAAAACTGTAGACAAACAGCATAATAGTACTGAGATATTAGTAAGTAAGAACCACGTTTCACACGTGTCATGGGGTTAATGCGTTGTTTCACCGGTATTTAAGGTGAAAGGTTTAAGTCAAACCGCCGGGAGCAACGGATTACGTACATGACATGTATGATGCGTGGTTTTGTAATTTGGGGAATCGTTTGGACACTTAACATACCATATCACTAACGAAGGGAAGAATAAGCCGTTTCTTAGGGTTGGCTAAGGCCTTTTAAGCGGAAGATTATTACAGTCTCCGGCAGCGGACCGTACAGTCCGTTACGGTGGACCGTACAGTCCATTACGGTAGACTGTACAGTCCATTGCCGGAGTCTGTAGTAACCCGACTGACAGACAGGCATAATTGAAAAGACGAAAACGCTTAGTCCGACTAATGAAATGACTTAGGGAGTTTAAAACGTATGCAGAAGTTGAAAACCGGAAGAGACAACATCCGATTATTATTTTGTAACTGTTACAAATTAACAAGAAATTTATATGTTAATTCGTTTTTATTTCGTTACTTTGTATCCGGATAACAAAAAGGAACACGAATATGCGATATGTGTACATAACGGGCTATCTATTACTGGCTGCTATCATACAACTGCTAATGGGAAACTTCCCATTGTCGTTTATAGCATTTCCGCTAAATATTGTTTTTGCGGTTATTTGGCTGTTCTTGTTGTGGAAACTTTATAAAGAAAGTCGAAAATCAGCTTTTACACGCTTCCTTTCCTCCCCTAAAACAAGTATTTTATCCATTATCCTGCTCGTAGCAGGTAGTCTGGTTATTGGATTATTCCCCCAATTGTCTGATGTTGAAGCTGCTATGCGTACCAATATTGAGGCTTCGCTGGGCTTCTATAATTTTATGACTTCCTGGATATTTATTGCTATCTTATTTTTGTTGTTAAGTAATTTGGCAATGATTACTTTACATGCCTATTATCATAGGAAAACTGCCCGTTGGCGTTTTATGCTGAATCATGTAGGATTATGGTTGGCGCTTTTTGCCGGATTCTTTGGGAGCAGTGATACACAAACCTTACGTATTCCTCTTTATAAAGGAGAACCGGCACGTGAGGCTTTTGACATGAACGGTGCTTCTTATCATTTGGACTATGAGATGGAACTGCGTTCTTTTTCTGTGGAATATTATCCTAACGGACGTCCTTCTCGTTTTGCTGCCACAGTGCGTTTAGGTGACGATGAAGCATTGCTGGAGGTGAATCATCCATACAGTTATCGGTTAGGGGAAGATGTGTATCTCACGGGGTATGATATGGCAAGTGGCAATGAAAGTAGATATTGTGTTTTGCAAGTTGTGATGCAACCGTGGAAATATATAACGGTGACCGGTATTCTGATGATGCTGGCGGGAGCTGTTCTCTTGTTTATAAATGGTCCGGAAAGACGTGTAAATCCGAAAGAGGTATGATAAATTGGGATAATTTCTATGTATTTGCGGCGGTGTCCGTCGGTCTGTGGCTGGCAGGGGCAGTGTTTGCACTCCGTTCTTCAATGAGGAGCAGGATGGCTGTTGGCTTTACTGTTGCCGGAATTATGGTATTGGGCATTTTTATTGCCGGATTATGGGAATACCTGCAACGGCCGCCTTTGCGGACAATGGGGGAAACACGTCTGTGGTATTCATTTTTTATGGGAATAGCTGGACTCTTGACATATATGCGATGGAGATATCGATGGATATTGTCGTTTTCCACTTTGTTGTCTACTGTATTTGTCGTGATTAATTTGTTGAAACCGGAGATACATGACCAGTCATTAATGCCGGCTTTGCAGAGTGTGTGGTTTATTCCGCATGTCACTGTGTATATGTTTTCTTATTCGGTGTTGGGGTGTGCATTCATTGTGGCCGTCAGCGGATTGTTTCGTCATAAAGAGGAATATTTGCAGACGGCTGATAATCTGGTCTATGCAGGAGTCGCTTTCCTTTCTATCGGGATGTTGCTTGGTTCTCTTTGGGCAAAAGAGGCCTGGGGTAATTATTGGAGTTGGGATCCGAAGGAGACATGGGCAGTCATAACGTGGATGGGGTATTTAATGTATGTGCATCTTCGCCTGTTCGGGCGTATAGGCAGAAAACCATTGTATGTGTTGCTTATTCTTTCGTTTTTTGCGTTGCAAATGTGTTGGTATGGAGTGAATTACCTTCCGGCAGCGCAGCAAAGTGTACATTTATATAATCGTAATAACTAACTAAAACAATGTAACATGAAGAAAAGTACAAAACTAATTGTGGCACTGTTGGTTGTGGTGGCAGCATTAGCAGTTACTTACCGACTGATGAACCGTGTGCCGTCTGCCGATTTGGAAGCAAATGCGCAGATGCAGCAAATCATTACGGATGCCGGATGTTTGAGATGTCACACCTCAAATCCTGACTTGCCGTTCTATGCCGGTATGCCCGTGGCTGGGAAGATTGTGATGGAGGATGTGAGCAAGGCTTATCGTGTTTTTGACATGACTCAGATGGCGCAAGACCTGGAAGCTGGAAATCAGGTGGATCAGGTGACTTTGGCGAAAGTGGAAAAAGTTATTTTGGATGGCAAGATGCCTCAGGCTAAATACTATTTGGTGCATTGGGGAGCTTCTATCAGCGATGCGAAAAAGGAATTGGCCCTTAACTGGGTGAAGAATCATCGCATGGGGCTGATGACGGACACTAATGTGGCTCCTGAATTTGTTAATGAGCCTATTCGTCCGATTGCTGATTCTATTTCGGTTGATGTGCGCAAGGTGGTATTGGGTGATATGCTTTATCATGACACTCGTTTATCTGCCGACAATACGGTGTCTTGTGCTTCTTGTCATGGTTTGGATACAGGTGGTGTGGATAATAAGCAGTATTCGGAAGGAGTGGGTGGACAGTTTGGTGGAGTAAACGCTCCGACTGTTTACAATGCTGCTTACAACTTTGTGCAGTTTTGGGATGGTCGTGCCGGTACTTTGGCAGAACAGGCTGCGGGTCCTCCTTTGAATCCGGTTGAAATGGCTTGCGAATCTTTCGAACAGATTACTGCCAAGTTAGCTGAAGATAAAGACTTTGTAAAAGCATTTGTAGAAGTATATCCGGACGGACTGAATGAGAAGAATATCACTGATGCGATTCAAGAGTTTGAAAAGACATTGTTGACTCCCAATTCACGTTTCGACCTTTATCTGAAAGGTGATAAGAATGCCATCACAGCCGATGAGCTTGCCGGATATGAGCTTTTCAAAAAGTATGATTGTGCAACTTGCCATGTGGGTGAAATTCTGGGTGGACAGTCATACGAATTAATCGGTGTGCAGCATGATTATTTTGCAGACCGTGAGGCTGAAATGACGGAAGAAGACAATGGCCGGTTTAAGCAGACGAAAGCAGAGCGCGACCGTCATCGTTTTAAAGTGCCGGGACTGAGAAATGTGGAGCTCACTTATCCTTATTTTCACGACGGAAGCATGAAGACAATGGAGGATGCTGTACGTGCGATGGCCAAGTATCAGTTGGGCATCGACCTTCCGCAACAGGAAGTAGATAAGATTGTATCTTTCCTCCGTACTTTAACCGGACAGTATAAAGGACAGACGCTGACAAATAAAAAATGAGTATCTAGGAGGTCGGAGAATGCTCTGAAGGCTGAGGAGATGCTTGTAGGATAAGAATGTCTCAAAAGTAATCGGAATAGATACGACTACTTTTGAGACATTCTTGTTTACGGATTAATAAAGGAGGAATCCCGCTAGTCCGCAGAGTATAATCATTAATATAGGATTTATCTTGTACTTACGCGTTCCGAGGAAAGCTGTAAGGAAAATGAGGACGCTTATAATGAATTGATACCAATCTACTTTATAACTGCCGAAGTTTTCTTTGTTCATTAAAACGAGGGCTGCGGCAGCCAGTAAACCTACTACTGCCGGGCGCAATCCGCTGAATACAGCTTCAACAGCCGGGTGCTTTTGATATTTCAGGAAGAATTTGCTGATGGCAATCATTAATACAAAAGATGGAAAGACTACAGCAAATGTTGCTACAATGGAACCGATGACGGCGAAAGCTTCGCTATATCCCGCATTCAGTACGGCAGTATATCCTACATAGGTAGCGGAATTGATACCGATAGGGCCTGGAGTCATCTGACTGATGGCCACGATGTCGGTAAATTCACTGGCATTAATCCAGTGATAACGTGTTACTACTTCTCCTTGAATTAAGGAAAGCATGGCATAACCGCCTCCAAAACCAAAGAGGCCTATTTTAAAGAATGTATAGAATAAATAGAGGAATATCATTTTGATGTATGTTTATGTTTGTACTTGCCATAGAAAAAACCTCCTGCTCCGGCAATGATGATAATATAAACGGGGGATACCCCCAACAGCCAGATAAGAAGTGCCGATACTATAGGTATCCATATAGTATAGCGGCTTATCTTTGCCGATTTTGCCATTGAGAAAGTGGGAGCGGCAATTAATGCGACCACTGCCGGACGGATTCCTTTGAATATATTTTCTACTACTTCATAGTTCTTAAATTGTTGGAAAAATAGGGCAATGGCCAAAATAATGATGAAGGAGGGGAGTATTGTTCCGAGTGCCATGGCCAATGCTCCTCTGAATTTGCGCAACTTATATCCTATAAAGATAGCGATGTTTACGGCAAATACGCCTGGAACAGACTGAGTAAGTGCTAATAAATCGATAAAGTCGTCTTTGTCAATCCACTTTCTTTTATCCACTATTTCATCTTGTATGAGTGGAACCATCGCATAACCTCCTCCGATGGTAAACAGGCCAATCTTAAAAAAGATGGCGAATGATTTTAAATAGAAATTCATGTCTTAATTTTGTTTCATATAAACGCTTGGCGGTACGTCAAAGTACTTTTTAAAACTATCTGTAAAATATTTCGGGTCGCCAAAGCCCAACATATCCGAAACTTCGGATACTGTGTATTTCTTGCTTTTCAATAATATGGCAGCTTCATTCATGCGCACTTTACGGATAAACTCACTGGGCGAATAATTTGTCAATGCTTTTATCTTGTTATAAAAGCTGCTTCTACTCATGTTAAAGGCAGCGCATAAAGTGTCTACATTTAGTTCTTTGCTCAGATTACTTTTAATGGTTTCGGTTACTTTTATAATAAATTCCTGATCTAAGTCCAATGGCGGGTGAGGCATACTTTCTTCCTCTGTGGTGAATTGGAATTGGCTGTAACGTTTGCGTATTAGTTCTCTGATGGCAAGTACGTTGGCTATGTTGGCTTTTAATACACTGACATCAAACGGTTTAATGATGTATCTGTCTGCTTTGCTTTGTAATCCTTTGATAATACTTTCTTTATCATTCAATGCGGTTAGCAGAATGACAGGAATGTGGCTTGTCTCTACATCATTTTTCACAATGCGACACATTTGTTCTCCATTCAGTTCCGGCATCATGATGTCTGAAAGAATGAGGTCGGGCTGTTTGTTCTTGATAGAATTAATTACTTCTTGTCCGTTGCAGACACCTGTTACTTGATACTCGTCAGATAATATTTGTAATAAGAAAGTACGTAACTCCACATTGTCTTCGGCTACCAGAATATAGGGAGCTTTTTTGTCTCCCTGTTTAAGTGGGGAGATGGGGGGAGTAGTGACTTCCTCTTTGCTTTCTTCCCTCACGATTGGAAGCGGATCGATGACATCAGTTTTTGGGAAGAGTTTGTTGTTGTATTTACTGCTTTTTATGGGAAATGATAACTTAAAGGTAGTACCCACATTCTCTATACTGTTTATACTAATCTTTCCACAGTGGTTTTTGATGAGTTTGTAAGTAAGCATCATACCGATACCACTGCCGGTAATTTGTAAATTAGTGGCATTTTTTCCTCTGAACAGTTCTTTGAACATTTTCTTCTGGTCGTTGGACGAAATACCGATTCCGGTATCAGTGATAAGCAGAAACCAATGGCTCTTGCTTTTAGAAGTCTGGACTTTGATATTTCCTCCCTGTTGAGTGTATTTCAGCGCATTAGTCATCAGGTTTCTGATGATGGAATCCATTTTGTTTTTATCCAGCCATACCTCCTGAGAAGTAAAATTGGATTCAAAATGAATTTTGATTTGTTTTTTCTCAGCGTATAGGTTGAATTGCTTCAGATAAGACTTGATATATGAATTCAATTCATATCTGGATACATAAACGTTGGATGTATAAAGTTCTTCTTTTTCGAAATTAATCAGATTACTGGCCAACTCGGACAAGTTGTTTGTATTCTGAATGGCAAGGTTAACATTAATCTTACCCTGTTCTGTCAGTTGTTCATTCTTCAGGATTTCTCCCAACGGCGCTTTTATTAGAGTCAGCGGTGTACGTATGTCATGGGCGGTATTGATAAAGAATTGAATTTTCTCTTTAGAATTATTCCTGTCTTTTCTTAACCATAAGAAACGTAAAATGCTTACTGTTACCAATATAATGATAACGAGGTAAATAATGCCGGCCCAAAAAGTTGCCCAGAAAGGCGGCGTTATGGTTATTTTTATTGCTCTTTCTTCTAATACATGTTCATCATCCATCAGAATGGTTCTCACTCTCAGTTTGTAATTTCCGGGATTGATGTTGGTATAACGTATCAGATTGTCTGCCGTGGGCGTTGTCCATTCATCATAAAATCCTTCTAGCTTCCAAGTGTATAGAATATTAGACGGGTTGTCGTAATTAATGGAAGATACATTCAAAGAGAATATATTTTGGCTATAATCTAAAGTAATGTGCTCCGTATCGTCTATTCCTTGGGTTAAAGGAGAATCCTTTTCGCCGGGGAAAACCTTTTGATATAAGATGCTAAAGTCACTGAATATCATTTTAGACTTGAAACGATTTGGCAGGCTTACGGTGTCTGCAATTTCAATGGCTCCGTTCCCTGTGCCGAATATGAAATGTCCTGATTGGGTGTGTACACCTGCTGAAGGGTTGAAGTTCACAGTCATCAATCCTTGTTCTTTTGTCCAATTAGAGAATATTCTTTCCTTTACTTTGAAACGGGTGAGCTCATTTTCTGTACTGATAATCAGATCTGTTCCCAAAGCCGGTAGAATGCAATAGATATTGTTGGAAATCAATGCTGAGTTTTTCATGTGATAACGCACGACTTTGTCTGTGTTATTATTATATACCCACATGCCCGAACCATGAGTACCAATATAGGTAATATGAGCAACGGTATCTTGATAAAGCGTATTGATACATCCGATTCCTGAATCCAGATTGACTGGTTTCAGTGTTTGGTTTCGTTTGTTGAATTGGTATAATCCGTTGATGGTACCTATCCATAAGTTGTGTCGGTCTTTATTTTTGATACAGGTAACTGGGAAATCCATGCTGTAACACTGTATTTCTTTCGTTTGCATATTATAGCTCTTTAGGTTATAATAGCCGCCTGCCCAAATGATTCCATCATTGTCTTTGTAGATGCAACGTATGTATTTATCAGGACGAATAGTAGTCCATCCCAACGTGGAATGTTGAGAAAAATATTTGGGTACCATGTCTTTTTTATTGATTTGATACATTCCCGACATATATCCTCCTACCAATATGGTGCCAGGGACTGTTTCGCACATGGAGATAAAGACATGGTTCTGGTTTTGTGTGTCATTTTGATAAGTGGATAGTAGGCACTTCCACTGTTTGTTCTTAGAATTGTAGAAACAGATGCCATTACTTGTCGCATACCAAATATCGCCTTCTGAATCTTCCAGAATGGAGTTTACTTGATTATCTATTAGTGAGTTTGGATTATCATAAGAATGTTGTATCCATTTATATCCGGGATATTTATTCGAGAATAAAGTAATTCCGACAGGATAAATGGCCATCCATAATTTGTCATCTTTATCAATGAATATGTCATTCACGATATTCCCATTCATTTTATTTGAATGGTTGTGGTCGGCAATCAGAAAAGGGGATAATTCACGGGTGAACAAATTGAGTTTATAAACACCGGTTCCATTGGTCGCTATCAGGACTTCGTCTATTTTCTTAGGATTGGCTATGATTGTATTGACTGTAATGTCCAACAATTTTGTGGGGACATCCATTAATTGTTGAGTATTGATATTATATAGATATATACCGTCTCTCAGTGTTCCTATGATTAGAGTTTGAGTGTTTTTGTGGAAATACAGATAGGTGACAACCTGAAATTGTTCCAATTGGGGATGTCTTTGTATCTGTAGTTGGTGATTGTTAATTAGTTTAACGCAAAATACATTATGATTTGTTCCTAAAAAATATTGATTGTCTCCGGCTTCTGTGATGCAGGTGATTTCTTCCTGGATAGAACTGGTCAGATGGATCAGCTTTTCCTGGTTGATGTTAAAAATATATTGCTTCTCTTTGGTACAAAGCCAGATATTGTTTTTATTGTCCAAATAAGTGCTAGTGAGTGGAAGTCCACTGTTACTTTTATCTTTGCTGGCAAAATTGCAGGCTAGTTCGTATTTGTCTTGTAGCGAGTTGTATTTAAAAATATATCCATTCTTTCCTATTTCCCAAATGACACCTGTTGTATCTATTTCCAGAGTATTCAGGTTGGGAAAGGATTTCATGTTGGGGTGTCCGTCTACCGATAAGTCATAATGGACATATTGCTTGCCATTGTATCTGTCAATTCCTTCATGGGTGAGGAACCACATATATCCTTTGTTGTCTTTTTGTATGGACAGGACTCTACGACTGCTCAAACCATCGTTAGTATCTAGATACTGATAAAGTTGGGCAGAGACAGATGTTATAAAAGTAATCGCAAAATATATAAGTAAAAGAGTCCTTTTCATAATGGTATTTAGACGCGAAAACCTCACAAAGCTCGCAAATTTTCTTGTCATTTCAAAATCTATTATATGCAAAAAAAGCGGCAATCAGTATGATATACCGCTTTTTTAGTAAATATAACAAATTGTTTTATTATTTGTTCATTTCAACCCATTTTCTTGCATTGACAAATGCTTCAATCCATGGTGTTACTTGGTCATTATTTATTCTATCAGAAGGATAGTAAGCGTTCTGCCATGGGAAACAAGAACGTTCCAAATGCGGCATCATTGCCAAATGGCGTCCATCTGCACTTGCTAATCCGGCTACGCCATAGTCTGAACCGTTCGGATTACCGGGATATTCGTCGTATGAGTATTTCAATACCACATTGTATTTATCCTCTTCATAAGGTAATGAGAATTTGCCTTCTCCATGTGCTACCCAAATACCTAGCTTGCTGCCGCTTAATGAGCCGAACATAACACTTCTGTTCATCGGGACTGTTACACCAACAAACTTAGATTCAAATTTATGTGATTCATTGTGCAGCATTTTGGCTTTTTTGTTATGCTCAGGATTAATTAATCCTAATTCAATCATTAACTGGCAACCGTTACATACGCCCAGTGACAAGGTATCTTTGCGTGCATAGAAATTATCCAATGCTGCTTTGGCTTTCGGGTTGAATAGGAATGCACCTGCCCATCCTTTTGCAGAACCCAAAACGTCAGAGTTGGAGAATCCTCCACAGAATACAATCATATTGATATCTTCCAGTGTTTCGCGTCCGCTTACCAAGTCGGTCATTGTGACATCTTTCACGTCGAATCCTGCCAAGTAGAGCATATATGCCATTTCGCGTTCGCCATTGGTACCTTTTTCACGAATGATGGCGGCCTTGATGCCGGTCGGAGTACGACGCTCTGGAGTGATTCCGTATTGTGAAAGCTTTCCAGTGAATGATTTATCGAATACAAATTCCAACGGTTGTTCTTTGTAATTCTCAAAGCGCTTTTTGGCACAACCATTCATACTTTGTTTGCGGTCAAGTAAATAAGAAGTAGAATACCAAACATCACGCAGATAGTCAATGCCGAATTGGTAGGTAGCATCTCCTTTTGTTACGAGAATATGGCGTTCGTCTGTCGGTGTACCCAACTTCACGTAGCCAATACCGGCATCTTCCAATATCTTCTTAACTTCAGCTTTGTCTTTATCTTTCACTTGAATGACAATACCCGGATTTTCGGCAAACAGAATCTTAATAATATCGTCTTCCTTTATTTTGTCAAGGCTGATTTCCATACCGCCTTCCATGTTTGAGAAGCACATTTCGAGCAGTGTTGTGATGAGACCACCGGCTGAGATATCATGACCTGCCATAATCAAGCCCTTGTTGATAAGTTCTTGTATCGCAAGGAAAGCGTCGCGGAAATATTCGGGATTTTGAACTGTCGGAACATCATCTCCTACTTTATTTAAAGACTGTGCGAAAGCAGAACCGCCCAAACGCAACTTGTCAAAACTGAAGTCGATATGATAAATGGTGCTCTTGGCATCATTTATCAATACAGGAGAAACAACTTTCTTCACATCGGAAACTTCACCGCCGGCTGAAACGATAACAGTTCCCGGGCTGATGATTTTTTCTCCGTTTGGATACTTCTGAGTCATAGACAGGGAGTCCTTGCCGGTCGGTACATTGATTTGCAGTGCGCAGCAGAAATCAGATAATGCCTTGACAGCCGTATAAAGACGCGCGTCTTCACCTTCCTGTGCACGGCACGGCCACATCCAGTTGGCAGACAGCGAAATGCTATCCATCCCTTCTGCCATCGGAGCCCAAACAAGATTGGTTAATGCTTCGGCGACTGATAATACAGAGCCTGCTGCCGGATTAGCCAAAGCTGCTTGCGGAGCATGTCCTAAAGAGGTGGCAATACCTTTTTCTCCTCGATAATCAAGAGCAACGACACCACAGTCGCTCAACGGCAGCTGGATTTCGCCCTGACACTGCTGGCGGGCAATCTTACCTGTTACCGAACGGTCTACTTTGTTGGTTAACCAATCTTTGCAGGCAACTGCTTCCAGCTGAAGTACACGGCGGATATATTCGTTTAATTTTGAAGTTTCGTAAGTTACATTTTCATAATGACGTTCTACGGTCTTGTCAATCATATAAGTTTTCGGAGAAGAACCGAACATTTGATCTACTGCCAAATCAAATGGACGAACACCATCGGCTTGTTCAAAGGCAAAACGGGCATCACCGGTAGTTTCACCTACCGTATACATCGGAGCGCGTTCGCGGTCGGCTATCTTTTGCACGTGTTCGATAGCCGATTCATCAATCAGCAATCCCATACGTTCCTGAGATTCATTGGCTATGATTTCTTTGGCAGATAAGGTCTTGTCACCGATAGGCAGTTTATCCATGTGGATTAGGCCACCGTTTTCTTCTACTAACTCAGACAAACAGTTTACGTGACCTGCCGAACCATGGTCGTGGATAGAAACAATTGGGTTATTTTCTTCTTCACACAATGCACGAACGACGTTATAAGCACGTTTCTGCATTTCTGCATTGGCACGTTGAACTGCATTGAGTTCGATTCCCGATGAGTATCGACCTGTTTCAACAGAGGAAACAGAACCGCCACCCAAACCTATTCGATAGTTGTCACCACCCATAACAACTATTTTGTTTCCTGTCTCGGGATGACCTTTCAGACAGTCGCGTTGAGTACCGTAACCCACACCGCCGGCCAGCATGATAACTTTGTCGTATGCGTACTTTTCACCGTTTTCCTGATGTTCGAAAGTTAATACAGAACCGCAAATCAGCGGTTGACCGAACTTGTTGCCAAAATCGGAAGCACCGTTGGAAGCCTTGATTAAAATCTGTTCGGGGGTTTGATACAACCATTGGCGTACAGGCAGGATGTCTTCCCATTCACGACCTTCTTCTGTACGAGGATAAGAAGTCATATAGACAGCTGTACCTGCAATGGGCCATGAACCTTTACCACCACCCATACGGTCACGGATTTCACCTCCGGTACCGGTTGATGCACCGTTGAATGGTTCTACGGTAGTAGGGAAGTTATGTGTTTCAGCCTTCAGTGAGATAACTGTCTTGATGTCTTTGATAATGAAATAGTCGGAGGTAGAATGGTCGGCCGGAGAGAATTGTTCCACAACCGGACCTTCTGCAAAAGCCACATTATCTTTATAGGCAGAGATAATTTTGTTGGGATTTTCGGCAGTGGTCTTTTTAATCATCTGGAATAAAGACGATTCCATCTCTTCGCCATCAATGACAAATGTTCCGCCGAAGATTTTATGACGGCAATGCTCTGAATTAATCTGTGCAAAACCGAATACTTCAGAGTCGGTCAACTTGCGTTCCAAGTCTTTTTCGACTTTCAGCAAATAGTCCATTTCTTCACGAGACAGTGCAAGGCCTTCTTTCTCATTGTATTCTTCCAGATTCTCGATGTAAACAATCGGCTGGGGGGTGATGTTAACAGTGAAAATGTCCTGGCTCAATCCTTTATACATGCGTTGTAGCATGGGGTCGTATTCAGCATTTTCATCTTTCACAGGGAAATATTCCTCAATGCGTTGTACACCTGTCAAACCCATGTTTTGAGTAATTTCGACAGCATTTGTACTCCAAGGAGTTATCATTTCCCGACGTGGTCCGATGAAGCAACCTTTCAGGTTCTCTTCGCTTTCTACAGTGGCTTCTCCATAAAGCCAACTCAGTTTTTGAATATCTTCAGAAGCCAGTTCATGATTGACTTCTGTTGCTATTACACTTTTAGTGGGTGTTCTGAAAAATAGAATCATAGCACTTTTATAGTTGTTTTGTTAATTGAAAACTAGGTTGTAATATCAAGAGTCTATTAATAAGGTGCAAAGTTACATAAAAGAGCCGGGCTATGAAAGAATTTTGTGTGTAAATATAGGTATTTTCGCAAAAAAATACCATCTTTGCAGCATGAATTGGATAGAACAAGTAACCATACTCGATTTGCTGGTGAAAGGACTTATAGTTGGCGTAGTGGTTTCTGCGCCCTTGGGTCCTGTTGGGGTACTTTGTATTCAGCGCACACTGAACAAAGGACGATGGTATGGATTTGTTACCGGACTGGGGGCAGCCTTGAGTGATATAGGCTATGCTCTGATAACAGGATATGGAATGAGTTTCATGGATGAATTCCTGGCAAAGAACCAAGTGCTTTTACAGATTGTCGGTAGCGTTATGTTATTAATATTCGGTGTTTATACTTTCCGTAGCAATCCTGTCCATTCTATCCGTCCTGTATCTTCTACACCAGGTAGTTATCTGCATAATTTTGTCACGGCATTCTTTGTGACATTCTCTAATCCTTTGATTATTTTCTTATTTATCGGTTTGTTTGCCCGCTTCTCTTTTGTGATGCCCGGTAGTCCGTTGGGACTTCAGTTGGTCGGTTATCTGGCCATTGTGTTAGGGGCACTTTTGTGGTGGTTCGGTATTACGTATTTTGTCAATAAAGTACGTACTCGTTTCAATCTGCGTGGCATTTGGATTTTGAACCGTGTAATCGGTGTTATAGTAATGTTGATGTCTGTGGTCGGCTTCATTTATACTATATTAGGAAAAACGATGTACTGACAGGAAAACATATCTTGCGTGAAGCACGTTGAACCTTATAATTTTCAATTTGTAACTTAAAAAATAAAGAAATGTTTATCTCCAAACAGTTAAAAGAAAATAATATAGCCGAATACCTTATATATATGTGGCAAGTGGAAGATATGATACGTGCCAACGGCTGTGATATAGAGAAGATAAAGAAAAACATTGTGGAAGCTTATCCTCTGACGGAAGAGCAGAAAGTAGAATTGACACAATGGTATATAGACCTGATTGAAATGATGCGTCGTGAAAATGTGATGGAGAAAGATCATTTACAGATAAACAAGAATATTATTACTTGGTTGACTGATTTGCATCTACAGTTGCTTCGTTCTTCCAAGTTCCCTTATTATAGTGCGGCATATTATAAGGCGTTGCCCTATATAGTGGAACTCCGTGCCAAAGGTGCCAATAAGGAGGAACCCGAACTGGAAACCTGTTTTGAGGCACTTTATGGGATATTATTGTTGAAGTTGCAAAAGAAAGAAATCAGTGAAGAAACCAAGAAGGCACAACAGGCTATTTCCGGTTTGCTTGCTATGTTGTCCAACTATTATATAGAGGATAAAAAAGGAGAATTGGAATTCTAGCGCAACTGCTCCTGCTTGTCAGTAGGGTGTTTCCCTTATTAAAGATGTGACAGATTAATTTAAACGAAAATGAAGAATATATTGGTGACCGGTGCTAACGGCCAATTAGGAAACGAAATGCGTGTGCTTTCGCTTGAAAACAAAGAATATAACTACTTTTTTACGGATGTAGCCGAACTGGATATTTGTAATGAAGAAGCTGTAATGGCTTTCGTTAAGGAGAATGCTATCAATGTCATTGTGAATTGTGCTGCTTATACGGCCGTGGACAAGGCGGAAGATAATCAGGAGTTATGTGCCAAACTAAATAGTGAGGCAGTCGGTTATTTAGCAAAGGCAGCAGAGGAGAATCAGGCGGAATTCATTCAAATTTCTACAGATTATGTGTTTGACGGAACCAATCATGTGCCCTATAGAGAAACCGAACCGACTTGCCCTAATTCTGTATATGGCATTACTAAATTGGCCGGTGAAAAGAAGGCTTTGGAATATTGCAGTAGGGCGATGGTTATTCGGACGGCATGGCTATACTCTACATTTGGCAATAATTTTGTGAAAACCATGATTCGTTTAGGTAAGGAAAGGGAGTCATTGGGAGTCATTTTCGACCAAATAGGCACACCGACTTATGCTCGCGACCTGGCGTCTGCTATTTTTGCAGCTATCCGTAAGGGCATCGTTTCCGGCATCTATCATTTCAGTAATGAAGGAGTCTGTTCCTGGTATGATTTTACCAAGTCCATTCACCGTATAGCCGGTATTGGCAATTGCAGGGTAAATCCTTTGCACACAGATGAATACCCGGCAAAAGCTCCCCGGCCTCACTACTCTGTATTGGATAAGACAAAGATAAAACACACGTATGGCATCGAGATACCTCATTGGGAAGAGAGCCTGGAACAGTGTATCAAGGAATTAAATGCATAATGATATATGAACAACGAAATAGAAAGAAGACGAACGTTTGCGATTATCGCACATCCGGATGCCGGTAAAACATCATTAACAGAGAAGTTGTTGCTTTTCGGTGGACAGATTCAAGTGGCCGGAGCCGTAAAGAGCAATAAGATTAAGAAAACTGCAACATCCGACTGGATGGATATTGAAAAACAGCGTGGTATCTCTGTTACCACTTCTGTGATGGAGTTTGATTATCATGATTATAAAATCAATATTCTCGATACTCCGGGACACCAGGATTTTGCCGAAGATACTTATCGTACTCTGACGGCTGTGGATAGTGTAATTATCGTGGTGGACGGTGCGAAAGGTGTGGAAACGCAGACGCGTAAACTGATGGAAGTGTGCCGTATGCGTAATACTCCTGTTATTATATTTGTCAATAAGATGGACCGTGAAGCTAAAGACCCGTTCGATTTGTTGGATGAGTTGGAAGAAGAACTTGCCATTAGTGTTCGTCCTTTGACATGGCCTATTGAAAGCGGTCCTCGTTTTAAAGGCGTATATAATATTTATGAACAAAAACTGAATCTTTTCCAGCCTTCCAAACAAGTTGTTACGGAAAAGGTGGAAGTAGATATTAATACCGAAGAGCTTGACAATCAGATAGGATCCCCTCTGGCAGAGAAACTCCGCAATGAGCTTGAGCTTATCGATGGTGTTTATCCCGAGTTTAAGGTAGAGAGCTATCTAAAAGGAGAGTTGGCTCCGGTGTTCTTTGGTTCGGCATTGAATAACTTTGGTGTGCAGGAGTTGCTTGACTGTTTTGTGGAGATTGCTCCAAGTCCGCGCCCTACCAAAACGGAAGAACGTGAAGTGGAGCCGGATGAATCTAAGTTTTCCGGATTTGTATTCAAAATCACGGCCAATATTGACCCTAATCATCGTTCTTGTATTGCTTTCTGTAAAGTGTGTTCGGGAAAGTTCTCTCGTAATACACCTTATTATCATGTGCGGCATGACAAGACGATGCGCTTTTCTTCGCCGACACAGTTCATGGCACAGCGCAAGACTACTGTCGATGAGGCATGGGCAGGCGATATCATTGGTTTGCCAGACAATGGTACCTTTAAGATTGGCGATACATTGACCGAAGGCGAGAAATTACATTTCCGGGGTATTCCCAGTTTCTCTCCTGAAATGTTCAAATATATCGAGAATGCTGATCCGATGAAACAAAAGCAGTTGGCAAAAGGTATTGATCAATTAATGGACGAAGGTGTGGCTCAGCTGTTTGTCAATCAGTTCAACGGACGTAAGATTATCGGTACGGTAGGGCAGTTGCAGTTTGAAGTAATTCAGTATCGTCTGGAAAATGAATACAATGCAAAATGCCGTTGGGAGCCCATCAGTCTTTATAAAGCATGCTGGATAGAAAGCGATGACGCCGAAGAGTTGGAGGCTTTCAAAAAACGTAAGTATCAGTATATGGCCAAAGATCGTGACGGACGTGATGTCTTTCTTGCCGACAGTAATTATGTTCTTCAGATGGCTCAAATGGATTTTAAGCATATTAAATTCCACTTTTCGAGCGAATTCTAAAAAGAAGAAATATCTTCTATCTTCCATCTTCCATGAGGCAGGCAAACCCCCTTCATGGAAGATTTTTTATTCGGAAGCTCGGTCTATAGAACACTCCAAATATGATGTGCTCCCAAGGGTTCAGTTGTAATTCTTGGGAGTTTAACATTTTCTAATTCCCTTTTACATATACACATTCGGGGCCAGTCATTATTCTTGGGGGGGCTTAAATATCATATCACAAAGGGAAGAGTAAGCCGTTTCATAGGGTCAGCCAAGGCTTTTTGAACGGAAGATTACTACAGACTCCGGCAGTGGACTGTACGGTCCACTGTAGCAGACTGTACGGTCCACTGCAACGGACTATACAGTCCATTGCCGAAGACTGTAGTAATTCGACTGACAGACAGGCATAATCGAAAGGACGAAAACGCTTAGGCTGCCTAATGAAACGACTTAGTGAGTTTAAAACGTATGTAGAGGTTAAATTTCCAAGAACTACAACTGAGCCCTCCCAAGTCTAATGGGGATGTATGAATCTCCTGTCGACCATACTCCCGCTTTGGGGAGTATGGTCGACAAGATGTAAATAACAGTTCAGACGCAGGTGCTCATGTTTTGTTTTTTGCCCGGATATTGAAATTCAGTTATCTGAGCAGATATTTCACAATAACGGGATTGTCGTCTTCTGTGATGCCGTATCGGTTAAGAAACGTTTCGTCCAAACTTTCGGGTGAAATGACACGGAAAATGGATTCCCGATTGTAGCCGTTAGTAAATGGGGCTGCGTCTTTAATGGAGAGAAAGCGATTGCTTACTAAATTGACATGAGGGTATATCCCTTCTTTTTCGGGGTTATACATCGCCATAAAGTCTTTTCTTGATTTTCCGTCATATCGGATGACTGTATAGAACAGGCATATTTTGTCTTTGATATTCTTCAAATCATTCAGTTGGATTTTCAGCACCTGGGGCTTGGGGTTTGTCAATGCGCTTGCGCCGACGTCTTCCCAAGGGATACATCTGTCTCCCAACACAAGTAAATGGTTTGGTACCAGTTGGTTGTCTTTTAATAGGAAAACCATGTCATTGTAATAATGATACATAAACAGACCTGCGTCGGTTTCCGTAAAATAGGTAGAACCTAAAAATGCTTCTCCTATCTCCATCTCTCTGTCATGCTTGGACAACACTTGGCTAGTCCCGCTTTTTATGTCATATTTCAATAAATCCGGAGTGACAGCGTTATTGCTTGATACATAATACACGGCTTGTTCTGTAGGAGACAGGTGGAAATTGGTAAAACTATAGTCTTCCGGGAGGGGAAAGTCGCGGAGAAAATTGCCGTCAAAATCGAATATTTTCATTTTGCGTCCCATATAGTCCATGATATACAGTTCTTGCCGGTCGTTGTCCAGCTCCATCTGCTTTATGTCAATAAACTCTTTCGGCCCTTGGCCGTAACTGCTTATTTTACTGATAAACTTGCCTTTCTTGTCAAATTTCAGCAGGGATTCCTTTTTAGGCGAAAAAATGAAATAATAGTCTTTGGATTCTTGGACGATTCCTACTCCATCAATCAGGCAATCATCCGTTGTTTCTAAAGGAATTACTTCCATATCCGTCACAAGCGAGTCTAACGGATATTCAGCGTCGGGCTTAATGGCAGATATATCTTCCAGACTAAACGAAGGGTAGTCTTTGGGCTGGCCGGTGGTACATGCGGTGAAACATATACCGAGCAGAAAAGCGGATAAGATGTATGTTTTCATTTATTTATACTTTTGATGGGTGTTATTATCTTGGTTTGTCCATGCAAAGATACTGGAATGTTTTTGATTCACAAATTAATCCGTCAGAAAAAGAAGAAAATATAAATGGCTGATAATCATTTGATAATAAATAGCGATTTATTCTTTATGCGACAAATGAGCCTTTAAAATTTAATGATGGAGAGGGAAAATGGCACTCGGCTCTGTTAAGAACATCATGCCTGATGCCTAATAGGGGAGTTACCCCTAAACGATGCCCATTGTTTGGGAAAGTTGTTACCATTGTTTTCATAAACTGTTACTACTGTTTGGGGAAAACCTCTTCTGGCTTTTTGTGCCTTGAAAGTTCACTTTAGTTAAAGTTTATTTCATCTGCCGCCAATCTTTGGCGGGTCGTCTTTATTTTTATATCTTGGATATATATTACTTTTTAAATTGTAATCAAGGATACAATTCACATGGTTATGAAGATAAAATATTTGCTTTTGTTTTCTTTATTGATGCTGGAGTATTCATTAGCTGCCGTTCCCAATGACCGGCAGAGAAGTTTTCTTTCTCCATCTGTGGCAGATTGTCCGTGGGCTGTTTGGAGTTGGGATAATAAAGATATCACTTTTCAGTCGGTGAGAGATAAGTTGGACACGATGCGCAAAGTTGGTTTTGGCGGGTGTTGTATTTTGGCTGTCGACGCTTATCGGGAACCGGGATATTGGCGTGTGCTTAATTTTGCAATGAAGGAGGCCGACCGGCTTGGGTTGGACTTGGGAATGCAGATGAGTGACCATGGTTTGCTGCCGGATGATATACGGATTACTCCTTCGGAAGCTATGCAGAGGTTGGTGTGGAGTGATACAATTGTAGACGGAGGAACTTTGCGCAATCTTTCCTTGCCTCAACCCGATACTTATAAAGGATATTATGAAGATATATCAGCTTATGCATTTCCTGCGGGCTCCGATAATGTCGGCCTCTTATCAGCTTCCGGGGAGGCCATTTCACAAAAAGAAAACTTTGTAGGGCTGGAGCAATCCATACAGTTGCCTGTGTATCAGGGACGTATTACCGCCCGGTTGCCTGAAGGGAAATGGCGTATATTGCGCATGGGGCATACAGCTGTTGCTCCTGCTGATAGTGTTGCCGGACAAGTGCAAGGACTGAAATGTGATAAGCTGAGTGCCGAAACGGTATACAAACTATGGACGGATTGGTTTGCTCACGTATATAGAAAGGCAGATACTGAACTGGCTCGGCGTATATTGAAGTATGTTTATATGAATCATTGGACTGCGGAGAATCAAAACTGGACAAAGAATTTTCCTGCTGAGTTTGAAAAACGGCGTGGCTATGATTTGATTCCCTATCTTCCTGTATTGGCAGGAGTTCCGATGGAAAGTACCGGTCGGGTGGAAAGCATCGTTCGGGATGTGCAATTGACTGTCAATGAATTATTGACTGATGTATTCAGTACGGTTTCCGCTGATTGTTTTCGTCAGTACGATTGTCGGATAATAGGAGAGGGTGTACCTCGTAACAATGGGCTGGTTAAGATTGACGGAACTTGGAAAGAAAGTCCGGCTATGTTGAAACCTTTACTTGACCGCAACTTTGTTGCCGGTGATGATAGGCTTTTCTTTTGTATAGATAATGGTGTGTGTGAAGTAGCTGCGGAAACTTCGTTAAACGCTGAAGCAGAAGGACAGAGTCTTTCTGATACAATTGCAAATGAGAGAATAAATGACGCTTGGATGGACAGTCTCCGTATTGTGTCCAATTATAATCGGAATTGGTGGGAAGAAAGCAAACCATTCCTTGCTTATGCTTCCCGGTGTCGAAGTTTGTTGCAGTATGGACGTCAGGTGAATGGTTCTCTATTATTTATTGACGACACTATTTCCTCTGATATACTTTGGACACATCGTAAGGATGAAGAAACGGACGTTTATTTTTTGGCTAGTCAGGCAGACAGTATGCGTGCGGTTACGGTGTCTTTTCCCATTAGTCACCGTATGCCTGAATTATGGAATGCGGTTACAGGAACGATATTTCGTTCTGCTAATTGGAAAGAGGTGGAAGGTCATACGGAAGTGACTTTGTCTTTACCTGCTTATGGTTCCGTCTTTGTGGTGTTTCCGAAAGAAGATTCCGGGGTTGAGGCTGTGGAGCCAACTTTGACAATGTCGATTGCACTGAAAATAAACGAATGGACGGTCAATCTCTCAGAAATATATAAACGTATTACTCGTCCTGTTCTTTTTGACAGGAATCGGGAGGAGAATTAACAGATAAAGAATTATTTTGGCCGTTCTTTCTATAAAGGACTTTTCATGTGGAGGACTCCTCGGGAAGGACGTATCATGGTCAGATTGGGAAAAGTGAATGATATGGCAACTGTCCGTATCAATAGCATCAATTGTGGTACGGTGTGGACTGCTCCTTATGAAGTGGATATCACTGATGCACTTCGTAATGGAAGCAATGTGATAGAAGTGGAAGTACTTCCTTCGGACTGGGAGGGCCCGATAGAATTTGTACGGGAAGAATAAAAACTACGGCTTTTAGTTTACTTTAACTATGAGTATTAGTTTAGTAACTAAAATTTTTAGTTTATTTGTGGTAAACAAAAGAAGCTTATGAAAACGTTGACTGCAAAAGAAGAGGAAATCATGGGGTATTTCTGGGAGAAAGGCCCTTTGTTTGTAAAGCAATTGCTTGAGTTTTATGATGAACCGCGTCCTCATTTCAATACACTTTCTACGATAGTACGCGGATTGGAGGAAAAAGGTTTTCTGCATCATGAAGTGTTTGGAAATACTTATCAATATTATGCAGTGGTGAGTCGGGATGATTTTAAAAAGAAAACATTGAAAGGAGTAATCAGTAAGTACTTTAACAATTCATATCTGGGAGCCGTATCGTCACTTGTAAAGGAAGAAGACATTTCGGTGGAGGAATTGAAACTGTTGATTCGTGAGGTTGAGAATGTCAATAAATAAATCAACGGACAGTAACTATGGGAGCATTTTTCGTTTATATACTTAAATCATCAGTCTGCCTGGCGGTATTTTATTTATTTTATCGCCTGTTGCTTAGCAAGGAAACGTTCCATCGTTTCAACAGATTTGCATTGCTTGGCATCTTGCTTTTGTCCTGCATGGTGCCGTTCATGAAGATGACAGTGAAGGAGCCGACTGAGATGCATCAACAATTTCTTACCTTGGAAGAATTCTTGTCGACGGTAAGTCCGGTAGAAGAAGTTGGAAATGCAATGTTGGTGCCTGATTTTACATGGAGGGAAATGCTTTTATTGGTTTATTTGTCGGGCATGGTTTTCTTTTTTATCCGTACTCTTTGGGCATTGTTCCGTATGTTGCATTTGATTAGGGACAGCCGGATAGTCAGTCGGGAAAATGGGATTACTATCATTGCCCATCAAAAGAACATAGCTCCTTTTAGTTGGATGAAGTTTGTGGTGCTTTCCGAGACGGATTTATTGGAAAATGGTGCGGAGATTTTAACTCATGAAGTGGCTCATATCCGCAAACATCATTCCGTTGATTTATTGGTGGCGGATATATGTATCTTTTTCCAATGGTTTAATCCGGCTTCTTGGCTATTGAAACAGGAATTACAGAATATTCATGAATATGAAGCAGACGCATGCGTAATCAATCAAGGTATTGATGCGAAAAGATACCAGTTATTATTAATTAAAAAAGCCGTTGGCACAAGGCTCTACTCTATGGCCAACAGCTTTAATCACAGTTCACTTAAAAAACGTATTACTATGATGTTAAAAGAAAAATCAAGTCCATGGGCACGTTTGAAGTATCTTTATGTACTTCCGTTGGCAGCTATTGCAATAACTGCTTTTGCCCGCCCCGAAGTCTCAACAGAATTAGATGAGATTTCTGCCGTCAAAGTTAATGATTTGACTGCAATTGTGAAAGCCGAAGAGGTTAAAAGTGCAGAAATTCTGTCGGAAGACGGAATAAAAGTGAAAGGACGTGTGCTTGAAGGAGTTCATAACCGTGGGATAGCAGGTGCTAATGTGTATATCAAAGGTTCTGCTACCAGCGTTGTTACCGATGGAGACGGTCGTTTTGCCATGACAGTGAAAGCGGGTGATATCTTGCAGGTTTCTTATACCGGCTATAAAACGGTGGAGGTTAAAGTTGCTGCAGATGCCACAGAACAGAATCTTGTATTTGTAATGTCTGAAGGACAATCGTCTACGGGAAAGCAAGTGCTTCAGATTGCAGAAGAGATGCCTTCATTTCCCGGTGGCATAGACGAGTGTATGCGTTACATAGTCCGGCACGTGAAGTATCCGGCAATATCCATAGAGCATGGTGTTCAGGGGATAGTATCTGTGCGGTTCATTATTGAGAAAGACGGAAGTATTTCTAATCCGAAGATTGCCAAAGGGGTAGACGAGTATTTGGATAAAGAAGCTATAAGAGTCATCATGAGCATGCCTAAATGGAAACCGGGTAAACAAGGAGGTGTTCCTGTACGTACCCAGTTCACACTGCCCGTTAAGTTTAGGCTGGTCGTTGATGAAGCTAAGAAGGACAGTACGCCTTTGCAGAATGGGAAAAAGTAAGAATGATATGGGGTGAATAACTATAAAATTAAAGTATAATGCTATGAAAACATTTGTAACACTCATGCTATGTCTATTGCCGGTGACAGTTTTTGCTCAGGCACACGATGAAATTAGTTTGGCTATGGAAGAGTTTGATTATGATAAGGTAATCCATCTGATAGCCCCCGACACAAAGGATTCATTATTGTTATCGACTAGGATACAGGCGTTGAAGGCCATGAATCGTTATCCGGAAGCCATTGTCGGTTTGACTTCTCTTATTGTGAAGGATAGCGCGGATACAAAAGTATTAATAGACCTGGCTGAGTGTTACAAATTAATGGGTAGTCCGCGTCAGGCGGCTAATTATTATCAGAAGGCGGTGAGTTTGCGCCCGGAGAATAAGTTCTTCCGTTTGCAATATATACGTTCCTTATTGAATGCGGAGGATTTTAAAGAGGCGCGTGAGGCTTGTCATGGCTGGCTGGAACAAGATACGGTTTCTGCCACCGGATATAAGTACTTGGGGCAGGCTTATGAGGGAATGCAGGATATATCCAATGCTTTTTTCAGTTATAATATTGCCTATCGTCGAGATTCTCTGGATGCCCAGACCGTTGCTCGCATAGCCAATATATTTAATAATAACCAGCAATTTGCAGATGCCGTTGACGTGACGGAGCGTTATCGGCTGACCGATACGACAAGTGTGGATGTTAACCGCCAGAACGCCAAAGCTTATTGTATGTTGAAAGATTATAAGACGGCTATCGAGCGTTATGAAAGTTTGAAGCGAATGGGCGACCGCAGCTTTCTTACCTCTTATTATTTAGGTATATCTTATTATGGGGACAATTGGTTTTATGGTTCATACGATAATTTGAAGGAAGCGTATGCGAAAAACCCTACTGATATTAATGTATTATATTATTATGCAAAATCCTGTTCGCGCACTTCATGGAAGAAAGAAGGTGTTGAGTTTATGGAAAAGGCTGTAGAGATAGCTTCTCCCAATGACAGCATACTCGAACGTCTCTATAAAGGTTTGGCAGAATGTTATGGTTATGCCGGTGAGATTTATAAGAAGATAGAAGCCATGAATCATTTGTATAAATTGAATAAAGACTATAAGCTGTTCTATAGCATAGCCAGAGCTTATGATTTGAACAAAGATTATGAGAACGCTGTGCATTTTTATGAAAAGTTTATGTCTTTGACTCCTAAGAATCAACGTTTCCCTTATGATGAAGAAGGAAAACTCATTGAATCTGCTACCACTACGTATCAAGTGGCCGAGAAAAGAGTGCAGAAGATAAAGGAAGAAGATTTCTTTAAGAATGGAGCGCCTGATGATTTCTTTTTTGCTCCCAAGAAAATAGATATAAAGAAAGATACGATTGTCGCTAAGTAATAAAAGACTTTATGATGAGACACAACCGGATAGCAAAGTTATTGTTGATACTGATTATTCCTTCCTTGTTGGGATTAATCTTTACTTATATCTTTCGTGGATATACCACCAATTGGATGCAGATACTCTGTTACTCTTTTGCTCCGTTGGTATCTTTTATTGTTGTCGCTGTTCGTTTCAGGGGAAACCGGATGGGGCTATTGCTTTTGTGGACGGTTGTGGCTTCTGTCGCATTCAATGTGCCTTTGCAAAACTGGCTGTTCCATTCTGCCGATGATATAGTCCGTTATGTTTCAATAACAGATTTATATAAGGAAAAGAATAAGCCTCTATATTTTACTTTCGATCGTTTGGAAGTGGATTATAAGAGGAGAAGCACTGTCAGCATTTGGCGTGAACATACCAGACGTATATCACGGCATTCCTATCGGACAGAGAAGAAGCAGTATTGGTATTCGGTATCACCGGCTTTTGAGGATTCATTGCCTACACATAAATATACAGAAAGAGAAGTAAAGGCATGGGTTGCTTCTGTAAAGCATGATAAGCAGGATTCTTTGGTATGCTATGAATGGTGCACTTTCGATGTGGAGGATTATAAAAAGGCAATTGATAAATCGCGTTGTAAAGTGCAGCATTCGGATGCGCCTGTCATTAAACCGCTTTACAAGCAATTTATAACGAAGAGCGAGTGGCGGAATATTTTTTTTAATGTAGGTTTGCTCGTACTCTCCATCCAGGTGTTGATTGGAGTAATTATGAATTATAGGACCGGAAAGTCCTGACAGCTTCGTTTTTCACATGCCATTCAACTTGGTAATGATTTCCTTTCACACGTAACGAGTACTGAAATCTCCTGTTCATGGGGATTCTATGTGAAAGCTGCTTTCTTTGCAATGGGGGGATTTAAGTCGAGCTATAATATAAAGTATCCTTAAATCGGGCTGTTGTATGCCGGATTTAAGGATACTGTTGTCTTAGTATATACCTACTGTTTTATTCTGATAGTGAGATTATGCAATTCCGTATCGGTATGTTGGGTTGGCAGATTATTTTGTTTAACCTGTAACTTGATAGCAGATTGCTTTTTGTCTTTATCGGGCACAGTATATATATAGCGTTGTTTGTAAACGACTTGCTCTTCCGAAGGACGGAGCAGGTATCCTGTTTCCTTTTCAAATCTGTTGTATAAGCGTAAGACAATTTGATTCACCCCTTTTTGTAGATGCAATAATACCTTTTCTTCACGGAATTTGCAACGGTACGGGTTTAAATGCTTCATAACAGAACGGCCGTTTAGATAAACCTCGATGCCGTTTCCGGCGCCTACATCCACTAATACATCTTGTGCAACCGGCGATTCGACTTCTTGCAATACAAAATAAGTCTCAAGGATATTGGCAGGGAACATCATCTTTTCTTCGCTCATTTCTTTCCACTGTCCGTTCCTTATAGGAGCTTTATCGAGACTGACATGGATATTGGAAGGGGCATCGAACAGACTGCTGCCCGGTCCGCAGAGATAGCGCTTTCCCCATTTGGTTTTAGGGTTTACTTTCAGAGGGCTGGCCTTTGCTCCGTTTAGTATTACTCTTTGTTCATTTCCGGTCGGGTTTGTAATGACAAGTTCTTTGCCGACTTCCTGCGGTGTATAAGTCAACTCCAGTTGGGTATTGCGATTGGGGATTTCCCATTCATAGCTTACAGTGCTGCGATAGTTGCTGTAATAATCGAAACAAGAGTAACTGTAATTAGGTACATATTCATGTGTGCTGGCAATAGGTGCTGTCACGTCCATGTCTAAAGAAAGAACTTCTATATCAGTATTGTTATACGCCGTTTGGGGCACAGTGATATGCAGATTCCCTTTCTTTTGGCTGATATGGGTGAAGTTGCCTTTTGCCTCTTTCAGCTTGAAGCCCGGAGTATTCAGGATAATTTCGCCGTGTAGAGGATATTTTCCTGACAAAATCAGATAGAGTTTATTTTCTTTTCGAGTGATAGCTCCCCATTCATACTGTTCACGGAATGGAGAAGCATCTGTGCCATAAATGGCTTCTCCGTGTTTTTCCAGCCAAGCACCGATTCTCTCCAACACTTCTTTTTCGAAAGGAACAACGGAGCCGTCGCCTTTAGGTCCGATATTGAGCAGGAAGTTACCTCCGTGCGAAACGACATTGATAAGGCTGCGTAATTTCTCCATTGCTTTAGTATGCACATCTCCTCTTTCCTGCCATGAACGGTAGCTCCATGTTTCATTGAACATGGAAGCAGCCGACTGCCATGCAGTCTGTAGAGCTCCTTCGGGATAGGCATTGTCAGCCATGACTGCAAAGTCATAACGGTCATTTCCAAGACGTCCGCTTACCATACAGTCTGGTTGCAGTTTGTGAACCAGTTCATAAAGTTCCTGACTTTGTTGGGGGGTATTGGAACCCATATCAAACCAAAGTTCGGAGATAGGTCCATAATTGGTGAGCAGTTCCGTAACCTGTTGTTTCGTAAACTCATGGTGTTGCGGGGTAATAAAGTCACAGTTATGGCTGGAAATGGGATAGGCTTGTGGAAAATGCCAATCAATCAAAGAGAAATACATGCCGAAATTGATGCCTCCGCGTTTGCAGGCTTCTGCCAGTTCTTTTACGAAATCGCGTTTGCCGGGAGTGGCATCGTAAGAGTTATAGTCGGTAGTTGCCGTCTTAAACATACAGAAGCCGTCATGATGTTTGGTTGTGAAGACGATGGAACGCATTCCGGCTTTTTTAGCCAAGGCAACGATGGAGTCAGCATGAAAAAGGGTAGGGTTGAAACGGAGTGCCGTATCTCCATACCAGTCACTGAAGATGCCGGCAAAAGACTGTATCTGTTCACTGTATCCGCGAGTGACAGGCTTGCCTTCCCATACACCGCCCAGTTCGGAATAAAGTCCGAAATGGATAAACATGGAGTATTTATTCTGATGCCAGCATTTTTGCGATTCTTTTCCCGATGCCGGGATGAGCATCATGCACATTAATAATAAGGTAAGCAGTTTTTTCATGATAGTTGTTTTTTAATATGTTCCATTATCTCTTCTTGTTGGTCGGGATGAAACCAGGTGATATCCGTATCCCGTTTAAACCAGGTCATTTGTTTGCGGGAATAGATGCGTGAGTTTTGCTTTATTTTCTCAATGGCAAAGTCGAGCGTCCATTCACCATCCAGATATTTGAATATTTCTTTGTATCCCACTGTATTCAGCGAGTTCAACTCTTTGTAGGGATAGACACTGCGTGCTTCTTCCAGTAATCCCTCTTGCATCATAATATCTACACGATGGTTTATGCGGCTGTATAGCTCTTCACGGTCGCGTGTCAGTCCTATTTTCACAATGTGGAAAGGGCGTTCTTTGCAGTTGCGGGTGCGGAATGAAGTGTAAGTCTTGCCGGTCATGTAGCAGATTTCCAGTGCATGGATTACCCGTTTGGGATTCTTTAAATCTACTATTTTGTAATATTCAGGGTCAAGCAACTTCAGTTCGGCACAGAGCTTGTCCAATCCGTCTTCTTCATAGCGTCGGAGCATCAACTCTCTGGTTTCCTTGTCAACGGTGGGAATATCGTCGATACCTTTGCAAATGGCATCCACATACATCATGGAACCTCCGGTGAGTACAACAGTATCGTGTGTTTGGAATAAGTGTTCCAACTGGTTCAATACATCAGCCTCATATTGTGCGGCACTGTAATAATCAGTCAGTCCCAGAGTGCCGACAAATAAATGAGGCACGCGTGACAATTGCTCGGGAGTAGGGGCGGCAGTGCCTATTTTCAAATCTTTATAGAGTTGGCGGGAATCTGCCGAAATAATAGAGGTTTGGAAATGTTCGGCAATGGAAAGACTTAGTTCTGTCTTTCCTACACCGGTAGGGCCAATGAGGACGATAAGGGTGTGAGACATCAGGCTTAAAAATAAAAGGGGCAACTGCATCAGTCGCCCCTACAATTCAGATTAATAGTTATCTTGCTCGTAAGGGTCGGCAGCAGCACTGCCGCTTCCCATATCAAATCCTTCGGGGTCGAAGTCTTCCATGTCAAAATCCTGGTCGCCATAAAAGTTCTCGTCCAGGTCAAGGTTCCCGCCATTGTTTGCCATCATTTCGTCAAAATCAAGAGTCTGTTTAGGAGCATCTCCCGCTTTGCGTGAGCAAACGGCTTTGTCAAGGTCTTTACCGGTTATGATTTCAGACAACTCAATAAAGAATACGCGTTCAGCCAAGGGATCGAATACATAAAGCAATTTCTGCTTTTCGTCTTCCAACAGGTCGCTTAACTTGGTTTCCTTCATGATGTAACTGTCTTCATCCGAGCTGGTACCCATATCTTCCAGTGTGATTTCCTGTTCTTTTTCCCAGTCGTCATCACAGATGAAGAATGAGGTTAATTGGTCATTCTTATATCCTGCCGCTTTCAGGATGGCTTCGTGGAAGTCATGGAAAGTAGCTTCGGAATCTATCTTTATTTCTCTTATAAAATCATCGACTTCATCAGAGATGAGTGTAAATCTATATACCATATACTATATAACTTGTTTTTCGTGCAGTAAAGTTATAAAAAACTTTGTTATCTGATGATACCTCTTTGAGAATTTTCTATGAAAGAAATAATATATTCTATTTCCGGGCTCATAGGAACTTCTTTTCGCACTTCTGCCAATGCGTCTGTCACGTTCATACCACTTTGATAGATAATGCGATAGGCATTGTGTATGTTCTCAATCAGTTCATTTGAGAATCCGCGGCGGCGTAGCCCTACAATATTAATTCCTGCATAAGCAATCGGTTCGCGTCCGGCAATGATATAAGGAGGAATGTCTTTGCTGAATCGCGATCCTCCCTGAATCATTACATATCCGCCCACACGACAGAACTGGTGCATCAACACGGCAGCGCTGATAATGGCGTTGTCGTCAATGATAATCTCACCTGCCATCTTAGTGGAATTTCCGATGATACAACCGTTTCCCACCCATGCATCGTGTGCCACATGTACACCTTCCATCAGCAGGTTATTGCTGCCCACCACTGTTCTGCCTTTGGCTGCGGTGCCACGGTTGATGGTTACGTTCTCGCGGATAGTGTTGTTGTCACCAATCTCTGCAGTCGTATCTTCACCGCGGAATTTCAAATCTTGGGGTATAGCGCCTATGACTGCTCCCGGAAAGATGGTGTTTCCATTGCCGATGCGTGAACCATACAAGATAGTGGCATTGGGCATGATGGTGTTGTTGTCACCGATTTCCACATTCTTATCGATAAATACGAAGGGACCGATTTCTACGTTTTCACCAATCTTTGCTTCGGGATGTATATATGCTAGTGGACTGATCATTTCTTATCTTATTTGTTTTTTACTATTTGTGCCATGAATTCTGCTTCGCACACTACTTTCTCACCTACGAATACATATCCTTTCATTGTAGAAACGCCGCGGCGGATAGGTGCCAACAGTTCTACACGGAATATCAGGGTATCTCCCGGCACTACTTTCTGACGGAACTTCACACCGTCTATTTTCAGGAAGTAGGTGGAGTATCTTTCCGGTTCGTCTACCGAGTTCAGTACAAGCAGTCCGCCACATTGTGCCATTGCTTCAATCTGAAGTACACCCGGCATAACGGGTTCTTGAGGGAAATGTCCTTGGAAGAACGGTTCGTTGGCAGTGACGTTTTTCACACCTACAATATAGTTGGCACCAATGGCAATCACTTTGTCTACCAGTTGGAACGGATAGCGGTGTGGAAGTAATTCGCGGATGCGGTTGACATCCATGATAGGGGCTTCGTTACAATTATAGCCGGGAGCCTGAATTTCGTGCAATTTAATTTCTTTGCGTATTTGGCGTGCAAACTTATTATTGATGGTGTGTCCCGGACGTGTTGCGATGATGCGTCCCTTGATGGGTTTGCCTATGAGGGCAAGGTCGCCAATGATATCCAGCAATTTATGACGTGCCGGTTCGTTGTCCCATACCAAAGGAATGTGGTTGATATAACTTAATTGAGTGGCATCCATGTGGGGAACACCCATTACGTCAGCCAGTTTGTCATAATTGTCCTGGCTCATTTCTTTTTCGTAGATGACAATGGCATTGTCCAAATCGCCACCTTTAATCAGGCCTGCTCCCAATAGTGGTTCAATCTCGCGCACAAAAACGAATGTACGTGCAGAAGCGACTTCTGTGGGGAATTTGGACATATCCTCCAAAGTGGCAAACTGATTGGACAGGATTTTGGAATCATAAGAAATCAGGGCGTTGACACTGAAGTTTTCATCCGGTAAAACAATGATGGAAGAACCGGAAGTCTCGTCTCTGAATTCTATTTTCGATTTAATGATATAATAATCCTTAACGGCGTTTTGCTCTTCGATGCCCACACGTTGGATGCACTTCACATATTGTTTGGCGCTACCGTCCAATATCGGGAACTCAGGTCCGTTCACCTGGATGAGGCAGTTGTCAATGCCTGCCGCATAAAGTGCCGCCAATGCATGTTCGACAGTACTTACTTTTATGCCGTTCTTTATCAGTACAGTTCCGCGGGTGGTATCACCTACATTTTCTGCCACTGCATCAATTATTGGTTGTCCTTCAAGGTCAATACGTTGAATTTTATACCCGTGGTTGTCCGGTGCAGGATTAAATGTCACCGTCAAGTTTACTCCGGTATGCAGGCCTTTTCCGTTTAGTGAGAAACTGCCTCTTAATGTCTTCTGTTTCAACATGGGGTTATTTATTTAGTTGTTTTTTTAATTCTTCTATTTCTTTCTGCATGCTGTTCTGTGCTGCATACATTTCGGGAAGCTTCTTATAGACGGCCGATGACTTCATAAAGTTCTTGGCATCGATGGCCGGAGTACCCATTACCTTTTCATTGGATTTGATATTACCGGGAACGCCTGCCTGTGCACCGATTCCTACTTTATCACCCACTTTGATATGGCCGGCCAAACCTACTTGTCCGCCGAACATACACCATTCGCCCACTTTGGTAGAGCCGGCGATTCCCACTTGCGAAGCCATCACTGTGTGACTTCCTACTTCTACATTGTGGGCTATTTGGATAAGGTTATCAAGCTTCACGCCTTTGTGTATCACTGTTGCTCCCATTGTAGCACGGTCTACACACGTATTGGCACCGATTTCCACATCATCTTCTATAATTGCTATTCCGATTTGAGGAATCTTTTCATATCCTTCGGATGAAGGGGCAAAGCCGAAACCGTCAGCACCAATCACACAACCGGCGTGCAATGTACAGTTATTGCCGACACGACAGTCATGGTATACAGTTGCATGAGGATATAATGTACAGTTACTGCCCACTTTCGCATGGCTGCCTACAGTAGCATGCGGGTGGAGTGAAGTATTGTCACCAATCTCAGCACCATCGGCTACACAAGCGAATGGGGCGATATATACATCTTTTCCTATTTTGGCGGTAGGGGCAATGTATGCCAGCGGGTCAATGCCGGTTTTTTTAGGTTTGCTCATTTCATAAAGTGTCAGCAGCTTTGCCAGACTCTCGTATGCATTGTCCACTTTGATAAGGGTTGCTTTAACTTCCTGCTCGGGGACGAAGTCTTTGTTAACCAACACAATGGTAGACTGCGTATCATAAATGTAATGAGTATACTTCGGATTTGAAAGAAATGAAAGTGCACCCGGCATTCCTTCTTCTATTTTAGCAAAAGTATGCACAGTTGCGTTTTCGTCACCAACAATAATTCCCTGGATGTATTCCGCAATTTGTTTAGCTGAGAACTCCATAATACTGTTTTAATTCTTTATGTTCTAAATGTTTCTGTTTTATTACTTGCGCGTTACATATCTGTGTAACTGCACTATTAATTATGCAAATTACGCATTTTTTTTTGATATATCCGTACAATTCACTAATTATTTAATGCCCGCCTTCTTCCGGACGCAGGTAACATGCATAATATTTCTTGACTTTCCGAGAGAGTAGAGAGATATTCAGCATATCCGAAGCTTCGGCAATGTCCTTGGTGCTTCCATCGTTGTAGATGATTTCAATGCTGTCATCTTCCTTTTTGTACATGTCATTCTCTATACTGGATATTGATAGAAAATAATTTGCTTCTTTCTTGTTGATACCTAGTTGGTTACATATCATTGAAAGCAGTTCTTCCTTTCTCTCTTTCGAGATGGGGGAAGAGGTGACTTCTACTTTAAAGAGACGGCGGTTGATGAGTCCGCGGCTCAAAGTAGAGAGTATGATATCGCTGTGGCTGCTCCATACTTTCAGTGCAGTCCATATATCATTGTCATCCAATTGAATAAAATATTCTAGACAATTAGAATCATTATAAAATTCTTCTTTGCCAATGGAATGGTATAAAAAGAACTTCAATGCCGGAGAAGCAAAGAGATTAATGCCTTTTGAAGCTAATTCTTTGGCGCGGAGCAAGGTGCTGATGAGCATCTTTTCACTGGCTACAGATGTTTTATGCAGGTAGACTTGCCAATACATCAGGCGGCGGGATGTCAGAAAGTTCTCTATGGAGTAGATTCCTTTCGATTCGACCACCAGATGATCGTCTTTTACGTCCAGCATCTTGATGATACGTGCCGAACCGATATTGCCTTCCGTTACGCCGGTGTAAAAACTGTCACGGCGCAGATAGTCCAACCGGTCCATATCCAGTTGTCCGCTGACTAATTGGTGAAGAAACTTTTTGGGATACTCATCTTTAAAGATTTGGATAGCAAGATTGAGCTGCCCTTTCAGGTCTTTGTTGATGCGCTCCATCAGCATCAGTGAAATTTCTTCATGAGAGACGCCTGTGACCAATGTGTTCTCCAGAACATGCGAGAAAGGCCCGTGTCCGATATCATGAAGCAAAATAGCTGCCTGAACAGCTTCCGCTTCACTGTCAAAAATGAAATTACCTTTGGCTGTCAGGTGATTGATGGCTTCACTCATCAAATAAAAGGCTCCCAGCGAGTGCTGAAACCGGGTATGTTGCGCTCCCGGATACACAGCAGAAGATAAGCCCAGTTGCTTGATGCGTGTGAGGCGTTGCAGCAACGGGTGGCATACAATATTATATAACAACCCCTTCGGGATATTGATAAACCCGAAGACGGGGTCGTTTATGATTTTTCTTTCACTCATTAAAGAATGGCTTTCAACTGTTCTTCCATTTGTGCCTGAACTTTCTTGGCTTCTTGTCCGGCTACGTTTGCGAAGTTTTCAGTTTTATCGGCATAGATAATGGCGCGGCTGGAGTTGACAATCAGTCCGCAAGTATGGTTCATGCCATATTTGCAAACTTCCTCCAATGAACCGCCTTGTGCACCTATGCCCGGTACCAGCAGGAAGTGGTTGGGAACAATCTTACGAATATCTTCGAATGCACGTCCTTGGGTTGCACCTACTACATACATCATGTTTTCATCGTTTGCCCAATTCTGTGAGGTGCGCAAAACCTTTTCAAACAGACGCTCGCCGTCGGCATCAGCCGTCAGTTGGAAGTCGTGCGAACCTTTATTGCTGGTCAAGGCCAGTAAAATAACCCATTTGCCTTCGTAAGTGAGGAACGGAGTAACGCTGTCCTCACCCATATATGGAGCTACAGTGACAGAATCGATGTTCAATTCTTCAAAGAAAGTGCGGGCATACATGGCCGAGGTATTGCCAATGTCGCCACGTTTGGCATCGGCAATGATGAATTGGTCAGGATAGTTTTCCTTGATGTAGTTCACTGTTTTTTCAAAAGCAATCCATCCCTTCACGCCCATGCTCTCATAGAAAGCCAGGTTGGGCTTGTATGCAATACAATAAGGAGCTGTTGCATCGATAATAGCCTTGTTGAAAGCAAAGATAGGGTCTTCTTCCTTCAACAGATGTTCGGGGATTTTCTTTATGTCTGTATCCAATCCTACACAGAGGAATGATTTCTTCTTTTTGATGTTCTCAAATAATTGTTGTTTGTTCATAGTTATGCTATTTAGCTTGATATTATTATAATTCACTCTCTTTCAATCGCTCTGCATTTTCAGCCACTATCAGATGGTCGATGCAGTCCTGAATGTCGCCGTCCATGAAAGCAGCCAGATTGTAGATGGTGTAATTGATACGGTGGTCGGTGATGCGTCCCTGCGGATAGTTGTAGGTACGGATCTTTGCCGAACGGTCTCCGGTGGATACCATCGTCTTACGCTTGCTGGCAATATCATCGATATACTTTTGGTGTTCCTTGTCATATATAAAGGTACGCAGGCGCGAAAGGGCGCGTTCTTTATTTTTCGGCTGGTCGCGGGTCTCGGTACATTCGATAAGGATTTCCTCCACTACGCCCGTGTTCGGGTTCTTCCAATTGTAGCGAAGACGTACTCCCGATTCCACCTTGTTGACGTTCTGTCCGCCGGCACCACCGCTTCGGAAGGTATCCCATTTGATTTCACCTTCGTTGATTTCCACATCAAACGGTTCGGCTTCCGGCAATACGGCAACAGAAGCGGCCGATGTATGCACACGCCCTTGGGTTTCGGTAGCCGGAACGCGTTGCACACGGTGAACTCCTGATTCGTATTTCAACGTACCATATACTTTATCACCGGTCACATAACAGATAATTTCCTTGAATCCTCCGGCAGCACCTTCGTTGGCACTGGAAACTTCCAGTTTCCAGCCTTTCGTTTCGCAATATTTGGAATACATACGAAACAGGTCACCGGCAAAGATGGCGGCTTCATCGCCTCCGGTACCGCCACGTATTTCGAGGATGGCATTACGGTCGTCCTGCGGGTCGGCGGGGACGAGCAGCAGCTTTATTTCTTCTTCCAATTCGGGAATACGCGCTTCGCAGGCATTTGCCTCTTCGCGTGCCATTTCCTTCATTTCGGGGTCAGATTCGGTTGTCATTATCTGCTTTGCCTCTTCCAGTCCGTTCAGGCATTGTATATATTCTTTGCGGGCCTTCATAATGTCGCTCATATCCTTGTATTCCTTGGTGAGTTTGACATAACGCTTTTGGTCCGCAATCACATTCGGGTCGGTGATGAGGGTGGAAACTTCTTCAAACCGGGCTACCAGCCCTTCTAACTTATCTAATAATGTATTTTCTGCCATTCACTGAGTTACTACTACTTCTTCTTGTTCTTATTATTAATCACAGCAACGACGCTTCCACCTACTAAGTAACCGATAACTGTTCCAATTATACTACCTGAAGGCATTTTGAATATAAGACAAAGCCCGATGAGTAGAATAAGAGATAACAATATCTGTATGAGGAAAACTCGTCTGTTCATATTGGTTAGTATTTGAATTCTCCAAATTCACTCTTGATAATCAGTTCCTTCTTGTCACTTTCTTCGATGTGTCCTACAATTTGTGCATCGATATTGAACGACTTGCTGATAGCGATCACTTCTTCAGCGTGCTCCGGTGACAAGTAGACTTCCAGACGGTGACCCATATTGAATACCTTGTACATTTCTTCCCAATCCGTACCGCTTTGTTCTTTGATGGTCTTGAACAACGGAGGAACAGGGAACAGGTTGTCTTTCACCACTCGGACGTTGTCTACAAAGTGCAGAATCTTGGTCTGTGCACCTCCTGAACAGTGAACCATACCGTGAATTTCGGGACGAAGCGCATCCAGCAACTTCTTCACTACCGGAGCGTATGTACGCGTAGCCGATAATACCAGTTTGCCTGCATCCAGCGGGCTGCCTTCCACTTTGTCTGTCAGTTTCAGGTTTCCGCTATAAACTAACTCTTCGGGAACGGCCTTATCATAACTTTCGGGGTATTTCTCTGCCAGATATTTAGAGAATACATCATGACGGGCGCTGGTCAAACCGTTGCTTCCCATACCGCCGTTATATTCTTTTTCGTAAGTTGCCTGTCCGTAAGAAGCCAGGCCGACAATGACGTCACCCGGACGGATATTGGCATTATTGATAACGTCTGCGCGCTTCATGCGGCAAGTTACGGTAGAATCTACGATGATGGTGCGGACCAAGTCACCTACGTCGGCTGTTTCGCCACCGGTGGCATATACGCCTACTCCCATTTCACGAAGTTCGGCAAGCAGTTCGTCTGTTCCGTTGATGATAGCAGAAATGACTTCTCCGGGAACGAGCAGTTTGTTGCGTCCGATGGTGGATGAAACCAAAATGTTGTCGACAGCACCCACACAAAGCAGGTCGTCGATATTCATAATCAGTGCATCTTGCGCAATGCCTTTCCACACACTCAGGTCGCCGGTCTCTTTCCAATAGAGATAGGCTAATGATGATTTTGTCCCTGCACCGTCGGCGTGCATAATGTTACAATATTCGGGGTCACCACCCAGAATATCAGGGATAATCTTACAGAAAGCTTGTGGAAAAATACCTTTGTCAATGTTCTTAATGGCGTTGTGTACATCTTCCTTGGATGCGGACACGCCGCGCTGCATGTATCGTTGATTACTCATGAGTTAAATGTTTTGTTCAATTGAATGCGCAAAAATAGTTATTATTTTGCTTATAGCCTTGAGTTTTACAAAAATAAAAAGAAATCCGGCTATGTTTTACGTCCTGTTTGTATTTGTTCCGGAGGTTAGTCCCGATGTGCGTCGGATTAAGCCTTTCCGTCCTGTTGGTTAAGTGTTTTTGTAGGTCAGACTATTACAGACTTCGGCAATGGACCGTACGGTCTGCTGCAGTGGACTGTACGGTCTGCTGTAATGGACTGTACGGTCCGCTGCCGAAGTCTGTACTAATCTTCCGCTTAAAAGACCTTAGCTGACGGCATGGAATGCCTTAGTCTTCCCTTTGTCTGCGGTAAGTAGGGGGAAGGGACAGTTTATCGGAAAAGAAGCCCGTAGCCCTCCATGAATATTGTTTATGATGGCAGGGAGATAAAATGACTGTTTTTCCGATAGTTGTCTATTTTAAGTATTGCTCTTTAAAGATATTGACGCATAGAATGAAGATGGAAATCAGTAGCGGACCGAATATCACTCCCATGAATCCAAATAATGACAGCCCGATGACAACTCCGAAGATAGTGATGAGAGGATGGGTGTCTGCCATCTTTTTTTGGAGGATAAAGCGGATAAGGTTGTCGATGTTGGTCACTATTAATCCGCAGTAAAGAAGTAATCCGACGGCATGAGGCCAATCACCCGATATGGCCATGTAAGCAGCTAAAGGAAACCATACCAGGGCTGTTCCCACAATAGGAATAACGGTGGCAAAGCAGGTAAGGAAACCGAAAAGCAATGCACTGGGGGCATCAAACAGATAGTAGCCCAACGTAGCGATTGCTCCTTGAATGATTGCCAATAATGGAATGCCTATCGCATTTGCCCGAACAATCATATTGATTTCGTTCATTACATGCTTCTTGTTGCTGTCACTGAAGGGGAGAAGCTCATAAATATATTGTTCCATTTTTGTTCCTCCAATCAGCATGAAGTAGAGTACAAAAACCAATACGAAGAGATTGACGGCAAAACTGCTGATACCGCCCATCAGGAATTGGCCGATGCCGGGAAGTATGGAGGCTATCGAGCTGATGTTTTCTTTGCTCAGTAAGTCATATTCTGTTTTCTGGCGAATCCAGTCGGCAAGGTTGGTGACTGTGTTGACAAAAGCGGTGGTGTCTACATTGACGGTCTGCAATTTGTTGATAAGGAGCCACACAGCCAATGAGAGAGGAACCAGGAAGCAGAGTATTGCTTCTATCAACAGGATAATGGCAGTGATGCTTTTCCTTATTTTTTTCTTTTGAGTAAAATAGAGCATCTGTCCTCTGACCATGATGTAGATGGTACATGCTCCTAATATTCCTCCCATAAAAGGAGTCATTTTCAGAAAGAGCAAAAGCCCTAAGCCCAGTATGATGGTGATAAGGGAATATTTCCAGTATTGTTCTTTTATGCTCATGTTTTATTGTATATCTCTCGTAGATAAACAATAAAACAGAGCATAATGTTTATCTCATCAGAAGGGGACGTTCTTTGTCATGTTCTCGTAATTGTTATATTGTCCGCTGATGTTTTCTTCGGTTTCGGGAGCCAGTTCCATGGCTTTTTTCATATCTTCCACAGAACCGTCCTTGTCGCCTTTCAACAACTTGATGCGGCCTCTCTCATGATAGGCTTGTGCAAAGTTGGGATTGATTTCGATGGCTTCATCATACACTCCGATGGCTTTGTCGAAGTCTTTCTTTGTCAGGAAAAGCTCTCCCGACAGCAGATATGCCTTTTCATTAAAAGGATTGAGCGACAATACTTGATTGAAACATTCCTTTGCCTGCTCCTCTTCACCGGTTGCTGCCAGTATTTCGCCTTTCAACAACAGGGCCTGTTCGTCTTCGGGGTTGAGGCTCAGTAATTTTTGAATGTCCTCTGCCGCATCTTTTGCTTGTTTCATGCCCCATAATATTTCAGCGCGCAATTGGTATGCTTCCGTATAGTCTTCTTTTAGGATAATCGCTTTGGTCAGCATGGCAATGGCATTGATTTCTTCTTTCATTCCCACCGCTGCTTTGGCAGTGAGATAATAGGTGAGAGGATTCTTGTCGTCTAAGGCGAGTGCCTTTTGGCAGGCATCGTTCATGGTTTCATAGTCTTCTTGCATGAAGCAGATACCGGCCAGCGACAGAAAGGTGCTGACTTGCTCAGGGGCTTTTTCTGCCATGCGGTCGAAGGTGATGCGTGCATCATCCAGGCGGTTGGCCTGGATGTATGCATTGGCAAGGAAGGTGAGCGTTTCCATCTCGTCATTGATGGCAACTGCTTCTTCAAAACATTTGATGGCGTAGGGCAATTTGCCCATGCGCTGAGCGCGGATGCCGTCGTATTTTAAAATCTCAAAATTCTTTTTATCGTTTTTCTCTTTTTCCGTTTCAGGGGTATTGTTCCCACCGAATAAAGATTTAAAAAAGCCCATAATTTACAGTTGTTTTATTTGTCTACAGTAATAATGAATCGTCTGAGATAGATTTCTTGTTCCTTGTCTTGACTGTTGCTGAATCTCACGGCTTTGACGGGAGCTTTCTTCAGGTCTGCTGTCAGGCGATTCTTTTCCTGTTTATAATCTATTTTCTTCCATTCTTTGCCGTCGGTCGAAACTTCAAGTACTCCCCAGGTTGCCACTTCGGGTTTGCCGAAGTCAATATCAATGCTTAATCCCGGATAAACGTTATCAAGCTCGATAGTGATAAAGCCTTTGGCTTGCCATTTGATGACTTCCAGTGCCGGAGACACTTGGATGCGGTTGGTCTTTAGTTGCAATGGCAGGTTTTTGATTTGTTCCACATCACTGATAAGTTTATGCGGCATATAATCGGTAGTTGCATCCAGTAGGGTGCTGTATTTCTTGTTATAGCGTTCTGTCACTGCTGCAAAGGTTTGGTCAATCAATGGTTTAATCACTTTTGTGGCCGTTTTTACACCCGGTTGATATGGATTCTGATTGTATGTCTGGTCTATTTGGAACATCTGTTGCTGTAAAGCTTTTACGTGTTTGTATTTGCGCATAAACAGTTCTTGGTTGCCGCTTTCGTAGGCTTTTGCCATAGCCAGAACTTCTCCTCCCGTTTCGCCCAGCAGTTTGAATTGTGCCAGCCACGGTTTCATTTCTTCCACCAATGGAGTGTTTTCGGCATCGGTCAGTAGGATGTCGCCGGATTCTGTCATTCTGCCGAAAGTCTCTTGCAGGGCGGTGTAATCGCTTTCATTATATTTCCCACCTTTTATATAGCTGTCGGTGAAACTTTGGGCGACCGGTTGCAAAGCGACAGATTCGTCACGACGATATCTGTGTCCGTTCGCTCCCAAGTCGGAATTATGTGCCGCAAAGAATTCCAATTCTTCGGCAGATGTCGGCATGATGTTCTTGATGGCATCCTTCCAAGTCTTTTCACTGTCATACTTTTCAGGATTCCATGAGTAGGATGCTACTCCGTATATGGCAATCTTCGATGCTTCGGCATGTTCCATCGGATTGGTCACGAAGCCAGACATTTGGTCGGCTATCTGAGTGTCATTGCCGTATACAGGGCCGAGCAGCAAATGGTCGCGTACATAGTCTGATACAGGGAAGTTCCACCAGATATAGGCCGGACGTTTGATTCGTTCGTTAATCCATTGGATACCGTCTTTGGTGATGTCGGAAATCACGCGGTCACCTGTCCACATGATTTGGATACTCGGGTTCAGCTTGTCGCCCAGTGTGGTGAGGTATCCGCCTTTGGGGTCGGACCAGCTTTTGTTATACTCTGTGGGGCACATGACGAGCGGGGTTACATCCTTTTTCACTTTTACAAAGTTCTCGTCGATGTAGTTCAATAGCTCTGCCTGTTTGACAGGGTTGGTTCCTTCGCCTGAAATGTCGTCAAAGAAGACAGCGAAAGAACGTACGCCTAAGTCATACATCTTTTCGAATTTGGCCAGCAGGTTATCACGGTCTTCCTGATTCCATTTGATGTCTTGTCCCGGATGGATGGCCCATACGAAATCGACTTCATTTTCTTTGGCTACTTTCACCAGTTCTTGCAACTGCTTGGCTTCTTTTTCGGGATAGGGCAGACGCCAGTTGGGAGAACTGTGGTAAGGGTCGTCTTTAGGACCATAAATATAGGTGTTCATCTTGTTCTCGCCATAGAATTTGAGTTGGCGCAGACGGGCGGCATGGCTCCACGGAGTGCCATAGAATCCTTCCACTACACCGCGGAAACGGATAGAGGGGTAGTCTTTTATCTCGACAGCCGGAAGTTGGTTGTCTTTCAGCAGGCGGCTGAGGGTCTGCAAGGCATAGAATGTTCCTCGTTCGTCATTTCCTGCCAATACAATTTCTTTATCGTTGATGCAAAGATAGTAGCCTTCCTTCCGGTTGGGAATCTGACGGGCAAACTTGCGGACGGATTTGTCTCCTTTTTCCCCGATATAGATGCGTAAACCTTCTTTGGCTGAGTGTTTTCCTGCCAATAACTGTTTTAATTGTTGTACTGCATAGGGGTTAGCTTCCGTGTCTCCAGTGAATTGATAGATTCCGGGTAAAGTGATTCGCTGGCCGGATTCGGACATCTGTTGAGGTACAGGCTGGACGTCTGCATGTTGTGCAAATGCATTGAGTCCTGCAAACAGACAAATAATTGCTAAATACGCTTTTCTCATGTTTTATTGGGGTAAAAGGTTAATAAATCAGTGGCAAAGATAATACTTATAAAGAAAGTATTCCATCATTTGATTGTATTATTTCTTCAGATAGGAGGTACGAAAGCACCTTTTCCGCCTTTTTGCGCTCTCCGTTTATGCTGTTTAACAAATCGGCGGCAGAGAGGGGGGATGTTCCGAGCAGTTCACGGATTTGATTTTCCATCTCTTGAAATTCACCCAGCTTCATACCCGAATGGTGTGTGCTGAGGCATACGTCACATAAACCGCAGTTGTGCTCGTTTTTCTCGCCGAAATAGCGGAGCAGCATGCGACTGCGACATTTGTCTTTGGCAGTGGCGTACTCTATTATGGCCTTAATTCGGGTCATATAGCTCTCCTTACGGTCTTCATATATATCATGGGTGATGGCAAGGCGATGGCTTTCCTGCCGTTCACGGGTATATATTATATAAGGTGTCTTTTTGCGTGGGATATAGTGCAGTATATGCCGGCGGGTCAGCATCAGCAGGATTTCGTAAATGCGTTGGCGTGTCAGACCGGAACGGATGGCTAGGGAATCTTCGTTTATATAGGCGTAGTCGGTGAACAGGCCGGTGTAAGAACGAAGGATGATGTTGATAAGTTTCTCTGTTTCGGAGTCGGTCTCGCGGAGTTTGTACAACTCGTCTCTGTGGACGGTGAACAGAATGCGGGAAGCGTTGTCTTGCTCGTCTGTATATTCCAGATATCCGGCCCGGGTCAGTATTTTCAGCGCACTGTCTGCCTGCACGGGGAAGTGCTTGAAGTTGTGGCAAAACTCATCCAGATTGAAGGCAAATGTACAGCCCAGACCGTCTCCCATTGCCATTTGGAAATAGTAGTTGACGTCTTCATACACTTTTCGGATATACTCTTTATCGGGAAACGTGTCGGTTATTCGTTTGTTGAGCGTTGTCTTGTCACTCTTGGCATAAAGTAAGACAGCGTAAGCTTTTTGTCCGTCTCGTCCCGCACGTCCGGCTTCTTGGAAATAAGCTTCGGGCGAATCTGGTAAATCAATATGGATAACCAGACGGACATCCGGTTTGTCAATGCCCATTCCGAATGCATTAGTGGCAACCATGACACGGCTTTCGCCTGAGAGCCAGCTTTTCTGCCGCTGATCTTTCACGTCATTGTTCAGTCCTGCGTGGTAAAAGGTGGCTGTGATATCATTGTTTGTCAGTAACTCCGCCACTTCCCGGGTACGCTTTCGGTTTCGGGTATATACGATAGCGCTCCCTGACACACGGTTCAAAATGTGCAGCAACTTTTCCTGTTTGCTCTCTGTATTGCGGACAATATAGGCCAGATTCTTTCGCTCAAAACTCATGCGAAAGACATGGCTGTCTGCTCTGAAGCCTAATTTTATCTGAATGTCTTTGACTACTTCGGGAGTGGCTGTAGCGGTAAGTGCCAATATCGGGATGTCAGGAAGCAACTCCCGTATTTCGGAAATCTTTAAATAGGCAGGACGGAAGTCATATCCCCATTGAGAGATACAATGAGACTCGTCGACTGTAATCATGCTGATTTTCATATTCCGCAGCTTGGTGCGGAATATATCAGTGTCTAGTCGTTCGGGAGAGATATAAAGGAATTTATAATCGCCGAATATGCAGTTCTCCAGCGCTACAACAATTTCTTCACGCGTCATGCCCGAATAAACCGCCAGTGCCTTGATTCCCCGGTCACGGAGATTGCGCACCTGGTCTTTCATGAGAGCAATAAGGGGGGTAATGACCAGACATAATCCCGGTTGCGCCAATGCCGGTACCTGGAAGGTAATGGATTTACCTCCGCCGGTAGGCATCAGCCCTAACGTATCATGTCCTTTTCCGATACTCTCTATGATTTCTTCTTGAATGCCACGGAAGTTATCATAGTTCCAGTATTGTTTTAGAATCTCTTTGTAGGTCACCCTTGTCTATTCCTCACTAGGTTTGATATCTTCAATCTGCAACTGTACCTCTCCGCGCTTATGCGTGTTTTCTTCGATGGTATAACAGATGTCGAACGAGCGTTTTGTCTTGATGTAACGGGCTTGTGAGCTTTGTCCGAAAGCTATTCCGTTCATGACATTGTTTGATTTGTTGTCGACCAGTTCCAGTTTGATATGCTCCTGATCGCGACCTACCACTTTGCTGGTTCCGTAGTCATATACATTATGTGTACAGAATACCGGTTTGTGATTGTCGGGTCCGAACGGATTGAACTTCTTCAGGTCGGCATGAAATTTCGGAGTGATGTCGCGAAAATCTATTTCAGCATCGATATCTATTACCGCACTGGTCTGTTCGGGTAAAATATGCTCGGATACATACATTTCAAAACGCCGGGTGAACTCTTCCACATTCTCTACCTTCATCGAGAGTCCTGCCGCATACGTGTGACCACCGAAGTTCTCCAGCAAATCACGGCAGTTTTCAATAGCCTTATATACATCAAAACCGGAAACGGAACGGGCCGAACCGGTTGCTAGATTATCAGTGCGTGTCAGCACCACTGCCGGACGGTAATAAATCTCGGTCAGGCGTGAAGCTACAATCCCGATTACCCCTTTATGCCATGCTTCATTATAAATGACGATGGTACGACGTTCTGCCAATCCTTCCAAACTGTCCACAATGTGATTGGCTTCTTCGGTCATGGTCTTGTCAAGGTCTTTTCGGGTCTCGTTGTACTGGTTTATCTGATTGGCTTTTTCCAAAGCGGAGGAGAAGTCTTTTTCTATCAATAATTCGACAGCTTCTTTTCCATTCTGTATACGGCCGGAAGCATTGATGCGCGGTCCAATCTTGAATACAATATCTCCGACAGTGATTTCTTTTTCGGACAATCCGCAAATGTCAATAATTGCTTTAAGTCCTACACTTGGATTGGAATTCAACTGTTTCAGTCCATGGTAAGTCAGAACACGGTTTTCTCCCATGATGGGAACAATGTCAGAGGCTACACTGACAGCGACCAAATCCAAGAGGGGAGTCAGCTGATGGAACTCAATGCCGTTGTTCAAGGCAAAAGCCTGCATAAATTTGAAGCCTACGCCACACCCCGACAGATGTTCGTAAGGGTAAGTTGCATCCGGGCGTTTCGCGTTCAGAATGGCTACGGCAGGAGGGAGCACGTCATCGGGTACATGGTGGTCACAGATGATGAAATCAATTCCTTTATCTTTTGCATAAGCAATTTCTTCCACCGCCTTAATGCCACAATCCAATACAATAATTAGTTTTACACCCGTTTCATAGGCATAATCCACCCCTTTCACTGATACTCCATAACCTTCGTTGTAGCGGTCGGGAATATAGTAATCGATGTTCGAATAGAACTGTTGGAGAAACTTGTATACCAATGCTACGGCTGTCGTGCCGTCCACATCATAGTCTCCATAAACCAATATACGTTCTTTCTTTCCCATAGCTTGGTTTAAGCGTTCTACGGCAATACTCATATCCTTCATCAGGAAAGGGTCGTGTAGTTCGCTAAGCTGTGGGCGGAAGAATCTTTTAGCCTCTGCTGCTGAGGTTATACCTCTCTCTAGCAATAGCTTACAGAGGACGGGACTGATTCCTGTCTCTTTAGCTAATGCTTTAGCTGCTTCTGTCTGTTCTTGGCTTGGAGGTTGGTAATTCCATTTGTGATTCATTTTATATATTATTTTTTTCTTTTTTCTTCTCACATGAGGAGACCTCACTTTTATCTGTTTCAGGTGGTCTCCAATCAATCCGTAAAGTTAGGAAAAAACAAATAAAAAAACCGTTAATTCCGTATATATTTTTACGGAATTAACGGTAGTGCTTTAAATACTAGTATATTACAGTATTATTTAATACCTAACTTTTTAGCGATTTCTTTAGGAAGTGCTTTCTTGTTGACAACGATATTCATGGTTTTGTAGCGCACGAATGCTTTTGATGCATACCACACACCGTTATATTTGCCGGCTTTGCCCCAAGAGTTCTTTACCATATAGTATTCGTTTCCATCTTGGTCTTTGGCGATACCGTAAATCTGCATTCCGTGGTCATCGGTCGTTTCCCAGTTGTCGTATGCTTCTTGGCGTTCTTCTTGAGTACACCATTTCTGAGGCTGCGGTTTGCTGTTCAGTTTCTTTTCTTCCGGTTTCATTTTCAGCCAGTGTGCCATGTCCGAGCCACTCAACTCTTGTACTTTTTCAGCATCGGGCATCACTGCGATACCATCGCGGGTAAATCCTTGTTCGCTGACGTCGGAACCCCATGCAATAGTATAGCCGGTATTGATGGCATTGTCAAATACTTCCATCAGTTCGTCGATAGGCAAGTTATAAGATTGTCCCCAACGCCAGTTGTCTTGAATTTCAAGAACAAACGGTTCGTAGAACGGATGGTGAGTATAAGAAGTCAATGAAATGTAATCGTCAGGATTCAGTCCGGTTGATTCGTAGAATGACTGAGGAGTATATTCTTTCCCTTTGTAAGTGAACTTTTCGGGGCATTCACCCAAATAAATGTCATGAATGGCAGCGATGGCTTTCTTCCACAACGGTTTGCGGTTTTCGTCTGTTTGGAGCGAGCGGTGCTTTCCTTTTGCGATAGCAGCGACAACAGCGTCAGATACGGCTGTCAGTTCTGTATGGTTGCTTAATGTATCTCCATACATCACACCCGGACGCATTTCTTCTTCAGGTACCAAGCCGAATTTCTTCATGCCATACAGTACGTCATAAAAAGAACCTCCTTGTGAGAAAGATACATCTCCGTGAGTACGCACGGCTGCATCGGCACGGTCGAGATAAGTTTGATGTACGATATACATTTCAGACAGGTCGTATTCGCCTTTTCCCATGCGGAGTAATTCTGATTCCAAAAAGGCCATACTTGAGTAACACCAGCAAGTTCCTGCACGACTTTGGTTCTTAATAGAAGTAATAGGAAGTTCCTTTACGGTAGTAAATACGAATCCTTCTTCTTTGGGTTCTTCTTTTGCTTCTTGAGCCGACAGACTCATGCTGACGAGTCCAATAGCGGCGAGTAATGTAAATCTTTTCATTCAGTGATAATAGTTTTGTTTGATATTAAATTATTATTCATTCATAATTGCTTCTACCTCATCGATAGTAATAGGGATACGTTTCTCTCCGGTAAAGCGGGAGCCTTCGGGAGTAATCAGAATATCATCTTCCAAACGGATACCGCCGAAGTCTTTGAATTTGTCAATCGCATCATAGTTCAGGAAGTCGGTATGCATTTTCTCGGCTCTCCATTTGTCGATGAGAGCGGGAATAAAGTAACAGCCCGGTTCGTCTGTGATAACGAAACCTTCTTGCAGACGGCGTCCCATGCGCAAAGAAGCAAGTCCGAATTGTAACGAAGGACGCACTTCATCGTCATAGCCGACATAAATCTGTCCCAAGTCTTCCATATCATGTACATCTAGTCCCATCATGTGTCCCAGGCCGTGAGGGAGGAACAAGGCATGCGCACCGGCTGCAACAGCTTCGTCTATATTGCCTTTCATCAGTCCTAAGTCTTTCAGTCCTTGTGCCAGAACTTTACATACTTCTTGATGCACGGACATATAAGTGATGCCCGGTCGGGCAATTTCCAATGCTCTGTCATGGCAAGCCAATACTATATTATATACGTCTTTTTGGCGTCCTTCAAATTTTCCGCCGACAGGAACAGTACGGGTATGGTCGGAGCAATAATTGCTCAGTCGTTCTGCCCCCGCATCGGTCAGCATCATGCGTCCCACCTCTAAAATGTGGCTATGGTCGTGGTTGTGCAATGTTTCACCGTGCTGAGTCAGGATAGTGGCAAAAGAAGTCATGCTTCCGTAAGAAGAAGCGATGCCGTCCAATACTCCGGCAATATATTGTTCTTTTACTCCCGGTTTGCATAAACGCATGGCAGCGGTATGCATTTCATAGCCGATATTGCAAGCTAAGTCAATTTCTTCTATTTCACAGGCTTCTTTGACAGAACGCAAAGCAACGACAGCTTTGATTAGTTCCAGTGAAGCATATTTTTTAACGATGGAAGCACGGATACCGGTCAATTCTTCCAGCAGCATCATATTGTCGTAACGATAGGGAGGGAGGAAATGAATTTTTCGGCCTTGTGCAACGGCTTTTCCCACCATTTCTTTCAGTTGCGCAAAAGGATAACTCTGCTGGACACCTACCTGTGCAGCCAAATCCTTGACGCTCGGTTGAGGCCCCATCCAGATAATGTCATCCATATCTACATCATTGCCAAAGAAATAATCTTCTCCTGCTTCAACGTCCATGATTCCTGCATATCCCGGATGAGAGTGACCGAAGAAATAGAGGAAAGAACTGTCCTGACGAAATTTATATGTATTGTCCGGGTAGTTTGCCGGGGCTTCGTTATTGCCTAATATAAGGATAAGGCCGTTTTGCACTTTGTTTCTCAGTGCTTGCCGACGGTTTTTATAAATAGCAGAATCAAACATGGTTAACTCGATTTTAATTGAATATTTATGAACTGTTTGCAAATGTAACAATTATAATTTTAAATTCACGTGCTGATGTTTAAAAAATAATCATACCGCGCGACTTTGTGCTTGTTTATCCTTCATATTTTTCGATTCTTTCTTGTATAAACGAGAATTTCTTAATAACTTGCCGCGTCTTTTCGATGAAATCTTTATTAAGTCCGCTTCTATTAACCTCTTAATAACTAACAAAATGAATAGAATTGTAAGCCGAAGTCTATCGGGAGCCTTTTGTGGTGTTTGTTTTTCGATGATGAATGCACAAGACCGTCCCAATATCGTAGTATTTATTGTGGATGATATGGGGTTGATGGATACCTCTGTTCCTTTTGTGACAGACCATCATGGAAATGCGGTGAAGCAGCCGTTAAATGAATGGTATCGCACTCCTAATATGGAACGCCTTGCCCAACAGGGAATTCGTTTTTCCACTTTTTATGCTCAGAGTGTGAGTTCTCCTTCAAGAGCTTCTATCATGACGGGGCAGAATGCAGCCCGACACCGTACTACAAATTGGATTAAGCCGGAGGATAACAATCGTACCCCTTATGGACCATTGGACTGGAATTGGAAAGGACTGACACGTAACAGTATTATTTATCCTTATGTGCTGGAACAGGCCGGTTATAAGACTATTCATGTCGGTAAAGCACATTTCGGTTGTATCGGCAGTGAAGGAGCCAATCCGAAGAATTTGGGCTTTGAGGTTAATATAGCCGGTTCTGCCATCGGCAGTCCGGGCAGTTATCATGGAGAAAACGGTTATGGGGCGATAAAAGGAGCAAAGTCTCGGGCTGTTCCCGATTTGGAACAATATTTCCATACCAAGACTTTCTTGAGCGATGCGCTGACATTGGAGGCGGATAAAGAAATAGAGAAAGCGGTTGCCGAAAAGCGGCCTTTTTACCTGAATATGGCTCATTATGCTGTTCATTCTCCTTTTGAGACGGACGAGCGGTTTATAGGACATTACACAGACCCGGAGAAGGACCAACAGGCATGTGCCTTTGCCACTTTAATCGAAGGAATGGATAAATCATTGGGTGATTTAATGGATAAATTGGAAGAATTAGGTATTGCTGAGAATACATTGATTATCTTTTTGGGTGATAATGGAGGGGATGCACCTTTGGGAGGAGCGGCGGATTATGGCTCGTCAGCACCCTTTAAAGGCAAGAAAGGCTCGGAGTATGAAGGCGGAGTGAGAGTGCCTTTCATTGTTGCCTGGGCGCATCCCGATGCAGGCAATAAGTTTCAGAAAGCTTTTCCCGTCGCACAAAATGCCATACAGACACAGATGGGGACAGTGATGGATATTTATCCTACCGTATTATCTGTTGCCGGAGTAAAAGCACCGGAAAATCATATATTGGATGGTTCCACCCTTGGAAAAATGATAGCAGGTAAGAAGGATAAAGCACATCGAGATGATTTCCTGATGCATTTCCCTCACGAACACCGTGGCAGTTATTTCACTTCCTACCGCAAAGGCGATTGGAAACTGATTTATTATTATAACCCGGAACATCCCGAGGCTCCTTATTATAAACTGTTTAATCTGTCGGTAGATCCCTATGAGAAGAATGATGTGGCAAAATCGGAGCTGAAAAAGGCGAAGGAATTGTTTGGACTGATGGTAAAAAGACTGGAGATGGAAAAGGCTCTCTATCCTATAGATAAGAATGAAAATGAGTTGAGACCTTTCTTTATAGCGAAATAATTTTTGAAGAAAAGATGTTTGGATGTTCGCCGAAAAAGATAACTTTGTGTCGAACTTTAATGGGAAGCTGTTTGTTCCTTGACTTTGATTATGAAAATAGACGATAAAACAGGACTGGTATTAGAAGGAGGAGGTATGCGCGGAGTATTTACCTGTGGCGTACTGGATTATTTGATGGACAACGAAATCTGGTTTTCTTACGGAGTAGGAGTATCGGCAGGCGCGTGCAACGGGCTTTCGTATATGTCCCGTCAGCGGGGACGTGCAAAATTCAGCAATATCGATTTACTGGATAAGTATCATTACATCGGTATCAAGCATCTGTGGAGCAAACATAGCATTCTTGACCAAGAATTGCTTTACGAGCATTTTCCTAAAGAGATTCTTCCATACGATTATGAAACCTACGAAAAGAATCCGGCACGTTTCGAAATGGTGACTACTAACTGCCATACAGGGCGTGCCTGTTACTTGGAAGAGAAGCATGACCGGAAACGTATTATAGACATAGCCAAGGCATCCAGCAGTTTGCCGTATGTATGTCCTATTGCTTATGTGGACAGTGTACCTATGCTCGATGGCGGAATTATTGATTCCATTCCCGTGATGCGGGCTTTTGAACAGGGATATGAAAAGAATGTAGTAGTGCTCACCCGTAATCGCGGTTACCGTAAAAAGGGAAGGGATATCAAGATACCTCATTTCATTTATAAGAAATATCCTCGTCTGAGAGTGGTGCTCAGCAAGCGTTGCCGCGTTTATAATGAACAGCTGGAACTGGTTGAGAAGTTGGAGGATGAAGGTCGGATTATAGTGATACGTCCTCACAGACCCATGGAAGTCGACCGGATTGAAACGGATATCAAAAAGCTGACCGATTTGTATAACGAAGGGTATAGCTGTGCGAAAAAGATATTCGAGGAAAAGCTGTTGCTGGAGAAGTAAATTTTAGATAAAAGATAAGATATATTTCAAATGAATGGCTTATCTTTGCACATCTTAACAAAAGAAATACTATGAAATATTTGTTTGTTTTTTTGTTTGTGTGCATTTCTATTTCATCTTCGGCAGTATCTTATAAAACAGAAATCAACAGGCTTTTATTGAGGTTGGATTCTTTGATTGCACAGAAGGATGTTTTTATTGCAGTTAAAGAAGATAAAATAGAACAATTTCGTAAACAGAGTAAGGTTATTCGTACATTGGAAGAGCGTTATTGGCTGAACAAAATGTTTTATGATGAATATTTTGTCTATAATGCAGATTCTGCCATGGTCTATGTAGAACAGAATTTGGATATAGCTGGCAAACTAAATAAAAAGGAATGGTTGGCCGAATGGAAAATCAAGAAATCTTTTTTGTTGGCTGCTACCGGATTATTGAAAGAGGCATTAGATGAACTTCAAGGCGTATCGGGAGATTTGCTTTCTCCTGAACTGAAAGTGGAATACTATGGGCAGATGATGTATTTGTATTCTCATTTCGGACAATATTTGGGAGGTGACAATACGAAGCTGCGTGAAGGATATTACCAAAAAGAAGGAATTTATAAAGACTCAATTTATGCGACTATCACTCCTCAAGATCCTTTTTATTTATGGTATAAAGGTTGGAAATTCCGGGGAACTTCCGATACAGAAACAGTAAAAGAGGAACTTCTTGAAGAAGTATCTGCTTCTTCGTTGGAAACTCGTCGGGATGCAATGAATGCTTATATATTGGCATGTTTGTACCTTGATAGCGAGCAAAAGGATGAGTTTCTGAAATTTATGATTTGCTCGGGTATAGCCGATGTGCGGACAGCCAACAAAGATATAGCTTCTTTGGAAGAACTTTCAAAGGTTTTATTTGAATTGGGGGATATTGATCGTGCTTATACTTACATAAATTATTGTCTGCAGAATGCACAAATCTACCGTAATAGAGTGCGTGTCGTGGGGATTGCAAAGGTACAAGATGCTATTCATCAGGCTTATCAGGAACGCAATCAAAAACAAGAGGCTCGTTTACATTTTTTCTTAATAATAGTAAGTGTGCTTTCTGCTGTATTATTGGTAGCTATATTCTATATTCTAAGACAAATGAAACATTTATCTCTTTCACGTATTAAATTGAATGAGGTCAATGTATTGCTAAACAAACATGTGGATGAACTTTCATTGGCGCATACCAAATTAGCCGAAGTGAACGAGCAACTGAAAGAAGCGAATGCTCAGCTCCGGGAGTCCAACTATGTAAAGGAGGAATATATTGGTTATGTATTTGCTATTTGCTCTAATTATATCAGTAAACTGGATGAATTCCGTAAAAATATTAACCGAAAGATAAAAGCAAAGCAGTTTGATGAGGTTAAAGTGTTGACAGACACTCCAACTATGGCACAAAATGAGTTGAAAGAGTTTTATCATAATTTTGATGCTATCTTTTTGCATGTCTATCCTGATTTTGTGGATGATTTCAATGCGTTATTGCAGCCAGAAGAGAGGATTGTATTGAAAGAAGGGGAGTTGTTGAATACAGAATTGCGTATTTATGCATTGGTTCGTCTGGGGATTGGCGATAGTGTGAAGATTGCCGAATTTTTGCATTGTTCTCCACAAACAGTTTATAATAATCGATTGAAGACACGTAACAAGGCAATTATTCCGAAAGAGGAGTTTGCCAGTACAGTGATGGGGTTGGGAAAAATGCAGAAATGAAATTACCGGGAGTCTTTAGATTTCTTACCTTGAAGGAGAATAAATAGTATATAATTGATTGATAGTCAAGTGATATGCGAATTGGTATACTTACTTCTCCTATTTACTGGATCTTACAAATTTTATATTTAATCTCTACTTTTGTATTAAGGGAGTTATAGTCCTCATTGTAACTATATTCTAGCTAATTTATAAAAGATGGAGAAGATATGAGTAATCTATACAGGGTATTGAAAGTTCGGATTATATTGTGGATGCTTCTAATGGTTGTATCTATGGGAAGTGTGGTGTCTGCCTATGCGCAACGTGAGAGTAAGACAATTAATGATGGTTGGAAGTTTTTGAGGAAAGACTGTCCGGCAGCTGCCGATAGTGCTTTCAATGACAATGACTGGATTTCCGTCCATGTGCCTCATACTTGGAATTTGGAAGCATATACAGAGAAAAATTATTATCGTGGCATAAGCTGGTATCGTAAGTGCTTGGTTGTTCCTTCTACATGGACAGGTAAACAGATATTTTTGAAATTGGATGCAGTCAGTAAGGCAGCCGTGATTTTCGTGAATGGTAAAAAGATTGGTGAGCATATAGGTGGATATACTGCCTGTACATTTAATGTTACCCCTTATTTTTCCGAAAGTTCGGTAAACACTTTGGCCATTCGTGTGGATAATGCCCGTCAGGATATTCCACCTATATCGGGTGACTTTACCTTCTTCGGGGGAATTTATCGGGATGTTTGGTTGACAGCGGTTCCTGCCCAGCATTTTAACTTGACCAATCAGGCATCAGCAGGGATTTTTATCACCACTCCTGTGGTGTCTGCCGAACAAGGAACGATTGCCATTAAAAGTGAAATAAAGAATGATGCTTTGGAGAAAGTAACGATGGAATTGATTTATTCCATATATAGACCGGACGGGGCGTTCTTGCAAAAAGGAAAAAAGAAAGTTCAATTGAAGGGGGGAGAAACCCGTGTGGTTCAGCAAGAGAGTGAACCCATTTTACAACCTCAGCTTTGGACTCCGGAAACACCTTATTTATATAAGGTAAAAATGGAATTGACAAATCCCGTAACCGGAGAAGTAGTAGATTATAGTGAGCATTACACCGCTTTCCGCTGGTATCGTTTCGATGGTAAGGAAGGTTTCTTCTTGAATGGAAAGCCTTATAAACTACGCGGGGTCTGTCGGCATCAAGACCAGAAACCCATAGGAGTGGCGCTGACGGACGAGATGCACCGGCGTGACTTTCTGCTAATGAAAGAAATGGGAGCCAACTTTATTCGTATTTCCCATTATCCGCAAGACGATGCTTTGCTGGAGATGTGTGACAAGTTGGGTATGTTAGCCTGGGAAGAAATTCCGGTTATTGACATTGTACCCGATACACCGGGATATGGGGACCATTGTGAACGGAACTTGCGTGAAATGATTCGGCAACATTATAATCATCCATCCATTATTATGTGGGGATATATGAATGAAATCCTGCTTGTCACTCAGCGCCGTTATAAGACGGAGGAAGAACAGAAGCCTGTATTGGAACGCACTTTGGCATTAGCCGAAAGACTGGAAAAGGCGTTGAAGGAAGAGGATGACACCCGGCTTAGCACCATGGCATTTCATGGCAGTAATTCATATAATGAGGTAGGATTGAGCCGGATTACCGATATTGTAGGTTGGAACTTATATTCGGGTTGGTATGGTGGAGATTTGACGGGATTTGAGCATTATTTGGCAGAGCAACAGCGAGACTATCCGGACCATCCGCTTATTGTCAGCGAATATGGAGCGGGTTCCGATAAAAGGCTGCATTCCTTGCAACCCCGCGCTTTTGATTTCAGCAGTGAATACCAGCAAATTTATCTGGAACATTACCTGCCTGTGTTGGAGGAAACTCCCTACGTTTGCGGAGGTACTCATTGGAATTTCATTGATTTCTCGTCCGCTTTGCGTGACGAATCTATGCCGCGCATCAACAATAAGGGACTGGTCTATGCAGACCGTACTCCCAAAGATGTCTATTTTTACTATCAGGCTGCCTGGCGGAAAGATATTCCGGTATTGCATATCGCCAGTCGTGACTGGAAATACCGGAGTGGGGTACAGCAAGGAGATGTCCCCGTGGCATTGCCCGTCAAGGTATATACCAATCTGCCCGAAGTGGAACTCTTTATGGACGGGAAATTGATGGGGAAGAAACCGGTAGAAAATCATCAGGTTGTGTTTGATGTTCCCTTTGTGGGAAAAACTCCTTATCTCTCGGCCCGGGGAAACTATCAGGACACACCGGTATATGACGGATTGCGTGTTCATTTTACTTCTGTTCCGATGAATTTGAACAGGCATAACCTGGGCGGTGCATTGGAACTGGCTGTGAATGTGGGTAGTAATTGTTTCTTTACTTCGGATGAAAGCCAACTGACCTGGGTGCCCGACCAGCCTTATGTGAAAGGAAGCTGGGGATATCTCGGCGGAAAGGAACAAAATACACAGACTGAAATTATGCTGACGCCTGACGGACCGCTTTATCAAACTTTGCGCGAAGGATTGGATGGATATCGTTTCGATGTCCCTGAGGGCAACTATGAGGTGGAGTTGCTTTTTGCGGACATTTATCGTTCCATTACCTCGGCCGCCTATTTGCTGGGCAAAGGAAATGGAGAATCTTCCGAATGCAGTAACTCTTTTGATATTTGTATCAATGGCAGAGTGGTGGAGCCGGCTTTTACTCCCGGTCGGGACGGATATTTTCAGGCTGTGAAGAAGCGTTATGTAGTACAGCATACACAGGATGGTCTGGAAATAAAATTGAACCCTCTGCAAGGAAAGTGTTTTCTTTCGGGCATCAAACTGAGAAAATTATAATCGAAATAAAATAGAAAAATACCATGAGAAGAATAACCTGTTCATTACTAGCCGCGCTTCTTTGCTTTTTCGGCGGAGCATATGCACAGTCTATTTGGGATGCGTCCCATTTGGCGAAAGTAAAACAATCGTTGGATGAACCTTTTTACGCAACCGCTTATCAGAAACTGAAAGCGGATGCCGATGGTTTGCTGCATGTCGAACCGCTTTCTGTCATGATGAAGGAAAAAATGCCTGCCAGTGGTGATAAGCATGATTATATGAGCCAGGCACGCTATTTTTGGCCAGACCCGACAAAGCCCGACGGATTACCTTATATAAATAAGGATGGAAAGTCAAACCCTGAACTGGAGAAGTTGGACCGCAACCGTTTGGGCGAAACGGCAGAAAGGGTCACTACCCTGGCATTGGCCTGGTATTTCAGCGGAGAGGAAAAATATGCCCGGAAAGCTACGGAACTGATTCGTGTATGGTTTCTTGATAAAGACACACGCATGAATCCTCATTTGGAATACGCACAAATAATTCCGGGCATGAACCATGACAAAGGGCGTTGCTATGGAGTGCTGGACGGTTACTCGTTTGTTGAAATGCTGGATGCGGTGGCTTTGTTGGAACAATCCCATTCCTTTACCCCGAAGGATGCCAGACAACTGAAGACATGGTTCGGAAAATTGTTGCATTGGATACTGATCAGTCCGCAGGGGCAGGAGGAATCTCGTCAAGCCAATAATCACAGTACGGCATACGATGCGCAGGTCATAGCCTTTGCACTCTATACGGGAAATGTCAAAGTAGCCACAGAAGTAATCAACGCCCTTCCCGCGAAACGCCTCTTCACCCAGATAGAACCGGACGGCAGTCAGCCGCATGAATTGCGCCGTACACTTGCTTTCGGATATTCAGAATATAATTTGAGCCATCTGATTGACATCTTCCGGATGGCACAGAAAATCAATATCAAAATAGATGATACCACATCGGCCGACGGACGCAATTTTTATAAAGCAATTGATTTTTTGACACCTTATGTGGGGAAGAATGTGAAGTCATGGCCTTATCAGCAAATCAGCGGTTGGGAAGGCAAGCAACAGGAATTTTGCAAAACTCTTTATCGTGCTTGGTTGCTGAATCCTGAACGAAAGGATTATTTAAGACTCTGCAAGGCCAACAGGGTGATTGATTTCAGCGACCGTTTTAATTTGTTGTATGTACGTGCTACTGATGTGGACAACGCTTATGCCTTTACCGCCGGTCAGTTGGAACTGGCCATGAAATGTACCGATAAGGCAAAGAAAGAAGAACTGAATGCAGCCAAGCGACGTGTCAGCCTGTGTGGAAGTAAGATTGACGTACCGTTGTGTTATGCGGATTATTATTATCTGGAGGCGTTGGTGCGGAAAGGAGCATTGGACAATGAATAAACGCTTTATATTCTGCTTTATCCTACTCCTCCTCTCCCTGTCGGTCAAGCCCGCTGCCTCCGACTTCAAAGTGTTGGTACTGACCGAAAGAGGAGGCCAGCATGGAGGATTCACTGATGCTGCTTTAGCCTGGCTGGAGGATTTTGGAAAGGCCAGCGGTTTTACTTTTACGGAGGTGAACAATACAGAGTTGATAGATAAGGATTTTCTTTCTGCTTACAAAGTTTTTATCCAATTAGATTATCCGCCATACAACTGGACGGACAAGGCGAAAGCCGCTTTCGAGCAGGTTGTTTTTGATGGCACTATCGGTTGGGTCGGACTGCATCACGCCACTCTGTTAGGTGATTTTGATGGCTTTCCGATGTGGAACTGGTTTTCTGATTATATGGGTGGCATACGGTTTCAGAACTATATAGCACAAACAGCTTCCGGAAAGGTAGTGGTGGAACAACCGGAACATCCTGTGATGAAAGGAGTTTCCCCTTCATTCAGGGTGACACATGATGAATGGTACACATTTGATAGAAGTCCCAGGCCCGACGTACAGGTACTGGCCCATGTGGACGAGTCAACTTATGAACCTGCCTCAACGATAAAGATGGGAGACCATCCGGCGGTTTGGATCAATCCCAGAATGAAGGCTCGGAATGTGTATTTCTTGATGGGGCATCACAAGGACTTGTTGAAGAACAAGGATTTTACAACCATGTTTGGCAATGCCATCCGTTGGGCGGCCGGACCTGCCAATTGGTTTCCGCGTTTTCGTGTTCTGGTGCATTTCAACAAGGAAGTGGAAGAGGCGCACCGCCAGTTTGCTTATGATGGGATAAAGTTCTTTAAAGATATGACTATCGGTGATGGGCTGGTAGTGGATACCACCAGTAATATAGCAGATTTCAATTCCGAGAAGTTACGTTCCTATCATCTGGTCATCTCCTTGAATGATAACCCCGGACATACCGTAGAACAGCGTGAGGCTTTCCGGCAATATATGGAGAACGGAGGAGCATGGCTGGGATTCCATGCGGCAGCCTATAATGATGCCGGTACACAGTGGCAGTGGTTTGTCGATTTTTTGGGAGGAGCGGTTTTTTATCGGAACAACTGGCCGCCCCAATCGGCAAAGTTGGTGGTTGATGATACTTCTCATCCGGTAACTAAGGGAATGCCTGCCTCATTCATCTCTCCGATGAATGAATGGTATCAGTGGAAGCCGAGTCCGCGCGAATGCAAGAATGTAAAGGTATTGCTTTCCTTGTCTGCGGAGAATTATCCCATTGGATTTAAAGATACGGTGACTGATGGTGATTTCCCTGTAGTATGGACTCGTACCGATTATAATATGCTTTATATGAATATGGGGCATGGCGGGCGTATCTTTGTAGACCCGACCCAGAATTATTTAATTTATAATGCGCTCCGGTGGCTGATGCGTGACAGGTTCTGATGCGCTATCCGGAGACGGTGTTTCCCCTCATGAGTGCTTCATTTTTCTTTTCCTCTTCTGACTATTGATACTTACTTTCTTTGTGAAAAACGGATCTTTAATTCGTTGAAAATCAACTATGTCATAAAAGAAGGAGTTTACTTTCTCTGTTTACTTGTCTATACATGATTAAAGTTCAGCCTTTACCTTTGCATCGACGAAAGTCAAGAACAAAAAGAGTGTTAACTTTAATAATTTAGTTTATGAAAAAAGAATCTGATTCAAGTCAGGCACTTAAAAAAATGTCATTGATAGGGTGCTTGCTTTTTTTCTTTTCAATCGGAGTGTTTGCCCAGCAACTAACCGTGAAAGGAATCGTGAAAGATGAAACCGGTGAACCAATTATCGGTGCAAGTGTATTGGTCAAGGGAACAACAAATGGAGTGATAACCAATCTCGATGGTAACTTTGTCTTGCAGAACGTAGCTGGAAATGCGACTATTGAAGTTACTTTCGTAGGATTTCTTCCACAAACAGTGAAACCGTCCTCTTCTCCGCTTAATATTATTTTAAAAGAAGATACCCAGACATTGGATGAAGTAGTCGTAGTGGGCTATGGCGTTCAGAAAAAGAGTGTCGTAACAGCTTCAATCGCCAAAGTAAACTCTGAAACATTGGAACAGACATCCCCGGTGCGTATGGATAATGCTTTAAGAGGTTTGGCTTCAGGTGTACAGGTTATTGCCGGTGATGGTCAGCCGGGGGCAGGTACTCGTGTTCGTGTTCGCGGTATCGGTACTATTAACACTGCTGATCCGTTATACATTGTAGATGGTATGCCTCTTGGTGGCGGACTGGACAACATCAACCCCTCTGATATTGAATCTATTGAGGTATTGAAAGATGCCGCTTCCGGTGCTGTTTATGGCGCTCGTGCTGCCAATGGTGTGGTATTGGTAACAACTAAACAAGGAAAACAGGGCAAGGTGCAGGTATCTTACAATATGTCGTTCGGATGGCAGTCTGCTTGGAGAAAGCGTGATATGCTGAATGCAACAGAGTATGCTACATTGATGAACCGGGCGAATGCGGATGCAGGATTACCTGATCGTTATTCGGTAGACCAGATTAAATCTTTCGGTGCCGGAACCGATTGGCAGGATGTCCTTTTCAATGATAATGCTCCGGTTCAGAATCATCAGGTTAGTTTGAGTGGTGCTTCGGAACGTGTGAAGTATTATTTCTCCATGGGCTTCTATGATCAGGAAGGTATTGTGGGTGGTGATTATGGACGTTCCAATTACAAACGTTGGTCATTTCGTTCAAATACAGAGTATACAGTGTTTGATGAAAGTAAAACTCGCAATTGGCTTAAGAGTTTGAAGTTTAATGTCAATGCTTCTTATTCCCGTGTGGAAAGTAAAGGAGGAATCAATGGTTCTTTAACCGGTTCTGTACTGGGTAATGCTCTTTTTATGGATCCTACTATGGCGGTGTATGCCGATGATGAAAGTGAATTGTCACAGTCTTGGGATTATAGTGTGTTCGGTAAGCCTATCCGTGACAAGAAGACCGGCCGTTTATTGCAACTACCTCCGACAGATTTCAATGAATTGGGTAATCCGTTGGCTCTTCTTTCTGGAGATGAAGGAACAAAAAACAATTCGGATAAGATTATAGCTAATCTTTCTATGGATTTCAATATCTGGGATAATTTGCATTATAAGTTTTCTTGGGGTTCTGATTTGGCCTTTTGGGGAAATGACGGATGGAGTCAGCCGACTTACTACAATCAGAAGTCTACTAATAAAGACTCTAATGTATGGTCTCAGATGAATCGCGGTTATACATGGCAGGTTGAAAATGTTCTTTCTTATGATAAAACATTTAATCAGCACTCATTCAATATTGTACTCGGTCAGTCAGCCTCTCGTTATACCAGCCGTCAGTTAGGAGGTAACCGTTATGATTTACCTGAATATATGGGTAATAAGGCAAATATAGACTTTGCTACTGGCTTGCAGTCGGATGGTCGTATGGCTATTTATGGCGGTGCCGGTGACCCCAATTCTTTAGCTTCTTACTTCGGACGTTTGAGTTATAACTTTGCCGAACGTTATATGTTGCAGGTTACTGTACGTCGTGACGGGTCTTCTCGTTTCGGTTCAAATAATAAGTGGGGGACTTTCCCATCAGTTTCTTTAGGCTGGAATCTGACCAACGAACCCTTTATGGAAAAACGTCCCGAGTGGCTGACCAATACAAAAGTGCGTTTGAGTTGGGGTAAGAATGGTAATGAAGCTATCGGTAATTTCCGTTATACAGCTAATGTATCTACCGGTAATAATTATGCTTTCGGTGCAAATGGTGGTGAGAAGATTATTTTGGGAACAAAACCGACCGGTACCCCGAATGCGGATTTGAGATGGGAAGAATCAGAACAATACGATGCTGGTTTGGACTTTGGCTTTTTGAATAACTCTTTCACTTTCACGGTTGATTACTTTGTCAAGAAAACCAATGGAATGTTGAAGGAAATGGCTGTTCCGTCTTATTTGGGTGAATCTAAACCTTGGGGTAATGTCGGTTCTATGAAGAATTCGGGTATCGAAGTTGAAGCAGGCTATAAATTGAGCAGAAAAAACTTTAACTTCTCTACGTCTCTGAATGTAAGTTACTTGAAGAATGAGCTGACTAACTTGGGTAATGCCGATGGTTTTGAGGCTATGGGTAATGTACACCAACTTGGAGATGTGGGTCGTGCAGAAAACGGACAGCCTTATCCTTTCTTTTATGGCTGGAGCACAGATGGTATTTTCCAGAGCGATGCAGAGGCTGCCGAATACAACCAAAAGTACGGCAAAAATGCTGCGGCAGGCGATGTACGTTTTGTGGACTGGGATAAGAATGGCAAGATTGATGATTCAGACCGTCATAATATAGGTAATGGTTATCCGAAGTGGACTTTTGGCTGGAATATCAATGCTTCTTATAAAGGATTTGATCTTAATATGTTGATTTCGGGTGCACTGGGTAGCAAAATCGCTGATGTAACTCGTCGTTTGGATTGTAATTATGTAAACTTGCCTGCTGAGTTTGCCAATAGTTGGACAGAAGAAAATCACAGTACTACGATGCCTCGTTTTAGATTTGACGATAAGGATACCAATAGAAACTGGGGATGGTTCTCTGACCTCTATATTCATAATGGGAATTATGCTCGTATTAAGAATATTCAAGTTGGTTATACATTACCTTCTTCTTTGACAAGTAAGGTCTTTATTTCAAGATTGCGCTTTTATGTGGCAGCTGAAAACCTCCTGACGCTTACAAGTTACAAAGGACTTGATCCCGAGTTGGCTAATGATGCTTTGCCGGGTATCGACCGTGGTTATTATCCGCAGGCTCGTACTTTTACAGTGGGTCTAAATGTTAATTTCTAATATTTTAATGATTGAAGAATATGAAAAAGAATAAATTATATACTTTTGTTGCCTTAGCTCTGATGTTGGGAACAACTTCTTGCGGTGATAGCTTTTTAACGGAAGAACCTTCAAGCAAACTTCCGTTGGATGGATACTATAATAGTGAGGCACGTTGTCTTGAGTCTGCAGTTGCTGCTTACCATCCTATGCAATGGTTCGATTATTTTGGCGGTTGGGCTCCGCTGAATATTGTTTGGGATTCTATGGGAGATGATCTTTATGTAGGTGGTAGTGGAACTTCCGATCAAGGGCAAATACATTTGATTTCCCAGTTTCGTTCAGACCCTCGGAATACAATCGGTGGTGCATGGACGACAGCTTATTCCGGAATCAACCGTTCCATCCGTTTGATTGATAATGCCAATGGTTGCGAAGTTTTGGATGAAACTACACGCAAGGCTTTTGTAGCTGAAGGCAGTACACTTCGTGCTTGGTATTATTTGGTCTTATGGAAATTGTGGGGTAATATACCTCTTTATATGGAGAATCTTACGTTGCCTTATATTGCAGAGCAGAAGTCGGCAACGGAAGTATATAATACAATTATTGAAAATCTTGAACAGGTAATTGATTCTAAGGTTCTTCCCATGAAGCGTGAATCCGGTCAGGAAGGGCGTATGACACAGGCTGCTGCCGAGATGATTTTCGCTGATTATGTGATGTATCAGAAAGATGAGTCTCGCTATGCTAAAGCTTTGTCTTATATGAAAGACATTATTGATTCTCAAAAATATGATTTGGTGGTCGGTGCCGACTACGATTTTTTGTTTGACAATACACATGAGTGGAGCAGTGAAATTATTCTTGATGTGAATTATGTGTCTCAAGGAGGAAAGCGTGACTGGGGAAGCGCAAATGCTACAGGAGGTACGGTTATGCCGACTTTGATTGCTATTCCCGATTTGAATTATAATACGACGGGCGATAATACCAATACAGGAAAGAATGCAGAGTTCTTTGACGGAGGATGGGGTTTTGCTCCTATATCTATAGAATGTTATGAGTCGTTTGAGGAGGGTGATCTCCGTCGTGATATTGCGTTGATTAATTTGGAACAATATACGATGGATATGCTGAAAGTAGGTAAGGTCGTTACTTACGGATCACGTTATCAGCAGACTGGTATCAATCTTCGTAAATATCAGGCTCGTCCTGGTTATAATGAAGGATATGTCGGAGCAAATAACATGAACTGGACCAATAATCTTCACCTCTATCGTTTTGCCGAGACTTTATTGAATGCGGCAGAGTTGGCTTTGGCTACAGGGGATAACAGTGCTGCACAAAATTATTTCGATAGAGTGCGTACACGTGCCGGTTTGGGACAAAAGCCTGTAAGTGTTGATAATATCTTGGAAGAACGCCGTCATGAATTTGTCGGTGAAGGTAAGCGTTATTTTGATCTTGTCCGCACTGATAGAGCTGCTTCTGTATTGGCTAAAGGTGCCGGTAGAATACCTGAGGCTAATAAACTTAGAAAATTACAGTGGGTGAAGAATAGTGATATGCAGGAAAATAAGGGTGGTCAGTATGATAAGTTTATCCTTGTTCCGAAGTCTGAACTTCCGGCAAAACTCTTTGAAGGAGAAGGAAATAAGAACAATTATGCTGAAGGTAAGGATGGTCGTAAACTGTATTGGACTTGTGCGAAAACAGAGTGGAAAACTACTGGTACGGCTGTGCCGGAACGCGAAGCTTGGACAGCGACTAAGAAGTACATTCCTATTCCACAGAGTGAAATAGAAGCGGCTAAAGGCACTATTATACAAAATGAATATTGATTTTTGTTATGACTGGTTAGGTTAATAGGTAATATATAGTTAGGATGCGGGATATTCCACTGTTGATAATTTGATAGATTTGATTGCTGGAATATCCCCTTTTTTTAAGAGAATACCATGAAACATTTGAAATTATTTTCGGCTTGTTTGCTTATGTTGCCTTTCTTTGCTTGTACACAGCAAGGAGGGAAAGAAAACGTCATAGAGCAGAAAGTGGATGAACTGTTGGGCAAGATGACCCTACAGGAGAAAGTCGGTCAGATGAATCAGTTGAGTCCGAATGGGGATGTTGAGGAAATGGCCGCATTGATAAGAGAGGGAAAAGTTGGTTCGTTTTTAAATCTGACCAATCCCGAGTTAGTAAATAAAGTACAGGAAATTGCTGTGAAAGAATCACGCTTGGGTATCCCTGTTTTGATGTCCCGTGATGTGATTCACGGATATAAGACTATTTTTCCTATTCCGCTAGGACAAGCGGCGACTTTCAATCCGCAGATTGTGGAGGACGGTGCACGTGTGGCCGCTGTTGAGGCTTCGGCAGATGGCATCCGTTGGACCTTTGCTCCTATGATTGATGTGTCTCGTGATGCCCGTTGGGGGCGTATGGCGGAAAGTTGCGGTGAAGATCCTTATTTGAATGCTGTCATGGGAGTGGCCATGGTAAAAGGTTTTCAAGGAGATTCGTTGAAGGCTCCGACTTCCATAGCAGCTTGTGCCAAGCACTTTGTAGGTTATGGGGCTTCGGAAGCTGGAAAGGACTATAATTCGACATTTATACCCGAGCGTCTGCTCCGTAATGTGTATCTGCCACCTTTCGAGGCAGTTGCCAAGGCGGGATGCGCCACTTTTATGACTTCTTTTAATGATAATGACGGAGTGCCTTCTACCGGGAATAGCTTTATATTGAAAGAGGTGCTACGTAATGAATGGGACTATGACGGTATGGTGGTGACCGACTGGGCCTCGGCCACTGAAATGATTCCTCATGGGTTCTGCAAAGATCGTAAGGAAGTAGCGGAAAAGGCGGTGAATGCCGGGGTGGACATGGAGATGGTAAGCGGTGCTTTCATTGAAAATCTGGAAGCGTTGGTTAAAGAAGGGAAAGTATCTGAGGCTGCCATTGATGATGCAGTCCGCAATATTTTGCGCTTGAAGTTTCGTTTGGGATTGTTTGATCATCCATACGTGGTGACAGAACAGACTGTGAAATATGCACCGGAGCATTTGGCGAAGGCGAAAGAGGCTGCAGAACAGTCTGTCATTTTGTTGAAGAACGATAATGCAATATTGCCATTGAACGAGAAAGTCCACACGGTAGCTGTTGTCGGTCCGATGGCGGATGCACCGCACGACCAGTTGGGAACATGGGTGTTCGATGGTGAAAAGGAGTACACACAGACTCCGTTGAAGGCATTGCAGGAAATATATGGGGAGAAAGTACAAATAATATATGAGCCGGGATTGGCGTATAGCCGCGACAAACGTACGGAAGGCATTGCCAGAGCAGTCGCTGCCGCCCGTCGTGCTGATGTGGTTCTGGCTTTTGTAGGTGAGGAAGCCATTCTTTCGGGAGAGGCGCATTCCTTGGCCGATTTGAATTTGCGTGGAGCGCAGCAGGAACTGATAGAGGCTTTGTCTAAAACAGCCAAGCCACTGGTAACAATTGTAATGGCGGGACGCCCGCTGACCATTGGCAAGGAAGTGAATGAATCCAGCGCTGTTCTTTATTCGTTTCATCCGGGCACAATGGGCGGTCCTGCTTTGGCGGATATTTTGTTTGGTAAAGTGGTTCCAAGTGGAAAGACTCCGGTTACTTTCCCGAAGATGGTGGGACAGTCACCTATCTATTATGCTCATAATCATACCGGACGTGCGCCGAGTGGCAAAGAAACATTGATTGACGACATTCCGGTGGAAGCAGGACAAACATCTTTGGGGTGTAGCTCTTTTTATATGGATGCAGGTTTTGGTCCTTTGTTTCCCTTCGGATATGGATTGTCCTATACTACTTTCGGTTACGATAAGCTAAACTTGTCTGCTGATAAGCTGAGAACCGGTGAGACATTAACTGCCTCTGTCAATATAACCAATACAGGAGAATATGCAGGTACGGAAGTCGTCCAATTGTATATTCGCGACAAAGTAGGTTCAGTCACCCGGCCCGTAAAAGAACTGAAAGGTTTCCAGCGTGTGACATTGCAGCCGGGTGAGACAAAAACGGTGACTTTTAATTTGCCTGTGAGTGATTTGGCATATTGGAACATAGATATGAAGAAAGTCGTAGAACCGGGTGAGTTCACTTTGTGGTTGGGAACAAACAGTGATGAGGGACTTTCTGCTGATTTAGAAGTGATTGATTAATAATTTGATAGGTATGAAAAATATATTTTATGCATTTTTGCTGACAGGAATGTTTGCTTCATGTCAACAAAAACAGGCACAGACAGATGAACTTGTGCCAGCTCCTGAATCATTTGTACGTGTGTCAGGACAGGATTTGATTCAGCCGGATGGAAGCAAACTTTTTATTAAAGGTACTAATTTAGGCAACTGGCTGAATCCCGAAGGCTATATGTTTGGTTTCAACAAAACCAATTCGGGGCGTTTCATCGATGAGATGTTCTGCCAGATGGTAGGACCGGACTTTGTGGATGAGTTTTGGAAGCAGTTCAAGGACAACTACATTACTCGCAAGGATGTGGAGTTCATCGCTTCAACCGGCGCCAATACCATCCGTCTTCCTTTCCATTACAAACTCTTTACAGAAGAAGACTATATGGGACTAAAAGCCAATCAGGACGGATTTGCCCGTGTGGACAGTGTGGTCAACTGGTGCCGTGACAATCAGCTGTATCTCATTCTTGATATGCACGATGCTCCCGGTGGACAGACCGGAGATAATATTGATGACAGCTACGGATATCCTTGGCTGTTCGAAAGTGAGTCCAGTCAGCAGTTGTTCTGTAATATTTGGCGCAAGATAGCCGATTATTATAAAAATGAGCCGGTGATACTGGGCTATGAACTGATAAATGAGCCTATTGCACCTTATTTTGCAGATATGGAGGAACTGAATGCCAAACTCGAACCTCTGCACAAACGGGCGGTAAAGGCAATCCGTGAAGTGGATAATAACCATATTATCCTGATAGGTGGTTCGCAGTGGAATGGTAACTTTAAACCGTTTAAGGATGCCAGATATGATGATAAATTGATGTACACTTGTCACCGTTATGGTGGAGAACCTACCAAGGCTGCAATTCAGGAAATCATTAATTTCCGTGATAGCGTGAACCTGCCGATGTATATGGGTGAAATAGGACATAATACTGATGAATGGCAGGCTGCCTTTTGCAAGGTGATGGAGGAAAACAACATTGGTTATACTTTCTGGCCTTACAAGAAAAAGGATGGTTCCTGCTTCATGGGCATCAAAGCTCCCGAAAATTGGGAACAGATAATTGCCTTCTCGGAAGCACCGCGCAGCACCTATAAGGAGATACGGGATGCACGTCCCGACCAGGAATTGATGAAGAAGGCGATGATTGATTTTATAGAAAACAGTAAATGTGAAAATTGTGTGCCGCAAGTGGGCTATATCCGTTCGCTGGGTTTGCAGATTGAAGAGTAAACTTTGAATGTTAGTTGTCTAAAACGGAGTTTATTAACCGGCAGGGGCGGATTCAACCCGCTCTTACGAAGCTAAATTATCATTTAACGGCAAAGACAGTAAAAATTAAATAAAGAAGAATTATGAAGAAAATAATAGTATCGGGTATGCTGACCCTGACACTTATCAGTGGGGTACGGGCGCAGACTACCCCCATTTATTTGGATGAAACAAAACCTGTAGAGGAAAGAATAGAAGATGCACTCAGTCGCATGACTTTGGAAGAAAAAGTAGCAATGACTCATGCTCAGTCCAAATTTTCTTCTCCGGGTGTGCCCCGTTTAGGGATTCCTGAATTTTGGATGACAGATGGTCCTCATGGTATCCGTCCCGAAGTGTTGTGGGACGAATGGGAGCAAGCCGGCTGGACAAATGACTCGTGTGTGGCTTTTCCGGCTTTGACTTGTCTGGCAGCTACTTGGAATCCTGAAATGTCCTTGCTCTATGGAAAAAGTATTGGTGAAGAGGCGCGTTATCGTAACAAGAACGTACTGTTAGGTCCCGGAGTGAACATTTACCGTACTCCGCTGAATGGGCGTAACTTTGAGTATATGGGGGAAGACCCTTATTTGGCAGGAAAGATGGTCGTGCCTTATATACAGGGAGTACAACAAAACGGAGTAGCTGCATGTGTGAAACATTATGCATTGAACAATCAAGAAGTGAACCGCCACACCACAAACGCTATTGTAGATGATCGTACATTGTATGAAATTTATCTGCCGGCTTTCAAAGCAGCTGTACAGGAAGGAAAAGCTTGGTCTATCATGGGCTCTTACAATCTTTATAAGAATCAGCACGGTTGTCATAACCAATATTTGCTGAATGATATTCTGAAAGGAGAATGGGGGTTTGACGGTGTTGTGGTTTCCGACTGGGGCGGTGTACATGATACTGAAGAAGCTGTCCGTAACGGATTGGATATGGAATTCGGTAGCTGGACAAACGGATTGTCGAATGGTGCCAGTAATGCTTATGATAACTACTATTTGGCACATCCTTACTTGAAACTTCTAAAGGAAGGCAAAGTAGGAACAAAGGAACTTGATGATAAAGTAAGACGCATCCTTCGTCTGGCCTATCGTACAACTATGGACAGAACCCGTCCCTATGGTTCTCTCTGTTCTGAGGCACATTTTGCTGCTGCCCGTCATATTGGCGAGGAAGGCATCGTACTGTTGCAGAACCGCAACAATGTGCTGCCTGTCGACTTGAACAAAGTCAAAAAGATTGCTGTCATCGGTGAGAATGCCATAAAAATGATGACTGTGGGAGGGGGAAGCTCTTCACTGAAAGTTAAATATGAACTTTCTCCGTTGGAAGGAATTAAGAAAAGAGTAGGAGACAAGGTGGAAGTGGTTTATGCACGTGGCTATGTGGGTGATCCGTCAGGAGAATATAACGGAGTGAAATCCGGTCAGAATCTGGCAGACAACCGCTCTCCGGAAGAACTGATAGCTGAGGCTGTAAAGGTGGCTGAAGATGCGGATTATGTCATCTTTATCGGTGGTCTGAACAAAAGTGCACATCAGGATTGTGAAGATGCAGACCGTAAGGAACTTGGTTTGTCGTATGGGCAGGATAAAGTGATTGCTGCGTTAGCACAGGCTAATGAGAACTTGGTAGTTGTGAATATTTCGGGCAATGCGATAGCTATGCCATGGGTAAAGGAAGTCCCGGCCATTGTTCAGGCATGGTATCTGGGTACGGAAGCGGGCAATACCATTGCTTCGGTATTGGTAGGTGATGTGAATCCGTCCGGCAAGTTGCCGTTTACCTTCCCTGCTTCTTTAGAAGATATCGGTGCACATAAATTGGGGGAATATCCGGGTGTGCTCAGAACGGATGGAAGTAACATTTTAGATGAAAAATACAATGAAGGTATTTTTGTGGGTTATCGTTGGGCCGATAAAGAAAAGACAAAACCATTATTCCCTTTCGGCCATGGATTGAGCTATACTACCTTTAAATATGGAAAAGCTGTAGCCGACAAGAAGGTCATGGGACAAGATGAAGTGCTGACCGTCACTGTACCTGTTACCAATGCTGGCAGTCGGGAAGGTTCGGAAGTGGTACAACTTTATATCAGTGATTTGAAATCATCTTTGCCTCGTCCTGTTAAGGAATTGAAAGGTTTCAGTAAAGTAAGATTGGCTCCGGGAGAAACCAAGGAAGTGACATTTACCATCGGTAAAGAGGCATTGAGTTTCTTTGATGATGGCCGTCACAAATGGGTGGCAGAACCGGGCAAGTTTGAAGCGATAGTCGCTACTTCGGCAATAGATATTAAATCAAAAGTATTGTTTGAATTGAAATAGAGATGATTGGGGGCTAGGCTTCTGCAAGGAGTTTTTATTTAAGTGTCTATTAGCGTTATGATTGATGTAGTCATAACGCTAATTTTATACTATATATTTTATTTTGATAGGTAAAGTCGTAAGAATGAAGAAAAAAGCATATATTTGCAACTTCCAACTATAAGTTTTATCGTAGATTATTATACATAAAAAAGATACAATGAAAAGAATAATTCCATTCTTGCTGTCTGTTTCTCTCCTCTATTCTTGTCATCAGGAGGAAGAGGTCAGTCTGCCGGACAATGGGCCGGAAATAAATCTTGCTGAGCTGGGACTATCTGAAAATGATGTTGTACAGGGACGTATGCGCATTAAACTGAAAGAGGAACCTGCCGGAAATTTGAGTGAGCGAAGCGCTGACGGCGGTATATCTGCACGAATTAAAATGATAGGCCGTTCTGCATCGGCATTGAAAATAACCCGCATGGAACGTACTTTTCCCCATGCTGGAAAATATGAAGAACGTACACGCCGTGAGGGATTGCATTTATGGTATGATGTCTGGTATTCGGAGGATGTTTCTGTGGCGCGTGCGGCCGGTGAGGTTTCGGTTCTGGAAGGGATAGAAATAGCTGCACCTATTGTGAAGGTGAGATCGTTGGGTATGAATGAACCGGTTTGGCGTGCCATTGATTTCAATGATACTTTTATTGACAAGCAGTGGTATCTGGAAAATCCGGGTACAGAGGCGTGGCAACAACCGGGTGCTGATATCCGGGTGTCTGATGCCTGGAAAGAATGTACCGGGGATCCCCGTATTATTGTTGCAGTGATGGACGGAGGCATCCAGGTGAACCATCCCGATTTGGTGGATAATATATGGGTGAACGAAGGAGAAATCCCCGGAAACGGTATCGATGATGACGGGAATGGTTATATAGATGATGTGAATGGCTATAATTTCATGTATGATTCAGGCAAACTAACTCCCATGAAACATGCTACGCATGTGGCGGGAATCATTGCAGCAAGTGGAAATAACGATAGGGGAATTGCCGGAATAGCAGGAGGAAACGGTACTGCGGGAAGTGGCGTGAGACTGATGTGTACTCAAGTGCTGGGCTCTGTAGGCTCCAATAATACGGCTGCGGCCATTAAATATGGTGCCGATAATGGAGCGGTTATCAGTCAAAACAGTTGGGGATACAATACGACCACTACCAGCACCTCATATATTGATCCTGCGGATAAGGAAGCAATTGACTATTTTATTAAATATGCCGGGTGCGACAATGATGGTAACCAGTTGCCTGACAGCCCGATGAAAGGCGGCATTGTTATCTTTGCTGCAGGCAATGATAATGTGTCTAACCCCGGTACGGCTTCTCCGGCCGATTATGAGCCGGTAGTGTCGGTGGCTGCCATTGCTCCGGACTATACGAAGGCTTCTTATTCCAATTATGGTTCATACATTGATATTTCGGCTCCAGGAGGTAACCTGAATGGTAATGGGATGGTGTATAGTACTATTCATAATTCTTCTTATGGGGATATGAGTGGAACTTCTATGGCTTGTCCGATGGTGTCGGGGGTAGCGGCTTTGGTTATTCAGAAATATGGATTGAGCGAGAGGGAATTTACTCCTGATAGGCTGAAAGAAATACTCTTCAAGAGTGCCTATGATGTAGATGCTTATAATCTGAAATATGCCGGACAGCTTGGCTATGGTTGTGTAGACGCTGCTGCGGCATTGAATATTGAGGTGACGGATGAGACACCGACGTTGACTTTGAAAAACAATAAAGTAAGTGATGGAAGTTTGCTCTTTTGGGTGAACTATCAGTTGGCCGGTAATGCACGTATCATTATTTATAACAGTACGGGCGGGAAGGTACTTGATGCGAAGAGGGGAGTGATGGCGATGTCTATGACAACAATAGATGTAAGCAAGTTGGCTGCCGGATATTACACGATGGAATATCAATGCAACGGTCATACGATGAAACAAAACTTTATTAAATATTAATCCGGTAGAAGAAAGAAATAGTAAAATATGAAGAAAACAATATTTTGTGTAGTAGCTTTGGGCATGTTTGTTGCCGGTGCTTATGGGCAGGATGAAGTAACTGCTATCAATACGGGAGCTGCCAACTTTCTGACTATTATGCCCGATGCTCGTACGGCTGCATTGGCTGGCGCAGGTGTTTCACTCACCGGCAATGAGAATGCCATCTTTTTGAATGGTGCTACTGTTGTGGCAGATAAGAATACTCAGGGTGGTGCTTCTTATACGTATGCTCCATGGATGCGCGATTATCAGTCAGGATACTCGCTACATACGCTGGGAGGTTTTTATAAGATAGACGAGAAGAATGTGATATTGGCGGGTTTCCGTTATTATAACTATCCGAAGTTAGGTGCCCTTGAGACCGGAGGGGAGAGTATACGTCCGAAGGAACTGGCTGCTGAAGTGGGGTATGCCCGTGAGTTAATTAAGAACCTTTCCGTATCTGCTACTTTTCGTTATATCTATTCGGATATGGGAAAGGTAGGCAACGACCAGGGAGCAAGTACGGTCGCCTTTGACTTGGGTGCATTTTACAGGAAGGCAATAGCCCGGATGGAAGGTGCGAGTTGGACTGCCGGATTACAAGTGAGCAATCTGGGACCGAAGATAAAGTATCCCAAGTCCAGTGAGTCTCTGCCGATGATGGCTAAAGTGGGCGGTTCGGTCGACTTACCGTTTTCACAGATGCACCGCTTGATGGTGACAGCCGATTTAGGTTATCGCTTGGCCCCTTCGGATGTGGAGGCAGTGAATGTAAGTGCCGGAGCAGAATATACGTTGGCGGAGCATTTTATGTTTCGGGGTGGTTATCATTATGGAGACAAGGAAAAAGGAGATCATAGTTTTGCTACAGTAGGTGCAGGAATGAACCGCTACGGTGGACATCTGGATTTTGCATGGCTGTTTGCATCAGATGACTGTCCGTTCCGAAATACGTTTTGGGTGACTCTTGGATATTCTTTCTGATAGTATAAATTAAAATGGCTGTTCATTGCTGGGCAGCCATTTTAATTCATGTCGTGTTATGGTCATGTTTAATGGCTATTGTTTGTTTGCTTCATACGGCCAATCAACAGGTAGTTATTGTCATTCTCTTGGATGGAGCCTGCCAGTGTGCTGATTTTTTCCTTCATTTCGGGTGACAGGTCGGTTTTCTTGAGTGCTTCCTCCAGTTCTTCTTTCAATACGTTGGGATCGATGTTTCGAATATAATGCCCATTTCGGCAACTTGCGAACCAAAAAGTTTCTCCGTTTCCCAAAAAGTCATTGTACACTTTGTATAATCCTCCTTTCAGCGTCTTCTTGTCTACAATAAAGTTTCGGTGCTCTCTTGTTTCGCTACTGCCGTGATTGTCTGTTTGCTCCATTTTTCCTACAACAGTCCCAATAAAGCAAGTCGGGTATTCGTATTGCCAGTGAATTGGAGCTTTTCCACTAGAAAAATGGATGGTAAAGGTCGGTTGCAGCTTATTCTGGGTATAGTCGTAGTGATACAAGGTATCAGCTTTTTCTATATGAAAGTCCAGAAAGGAGAAATCGAAGGCTTCCGTGTTGTTGTTATGGTAAATGTCGTTGCTGTAATCGGGCTTCATCTCTTTCATGGGAGGAAGTTCGGCAAGGCGGTTGCCTTCGAAGTCTTGCACCCAAATCATTCTTGGATTATTTTTCCAAGGCAGTGTGGCTACAGTAATTTGCCCTTTGTCTCCGTCTACATGGAATACGGATTTGGGGAGTACCCATTTTTCCGATTCACCTATCAGTGGAATGTTTTTTTGCAACTCTCCGTTCAGATTGTAAGTGATGAGTTTGGTTGCATTCCATGGCATGAGGTAGATGCGGTTGTGTTTTTCATCCAGTTGAAAAGGCCCTACCTGAGTGTATTCTCCGGGACCGTTTCCCACTGAGCCGATGTTACGCAAGAACTTCCCTTTACGGTCGAATAATTTGAAAGGTATGTTTTGAGAACAGTGGATTAGGATGTAGTTGTCTGATACGACTACACTGCTGTTCCTTACCAGGGCTTCGTCCTTATTGTCCAACTTTACAATTTCCAAATCTTCGATGAAATAACTGAGTGGCAGGTGGATGGAATCTTTAACGGCTGTCCAATCGCATACCATGAGGGTGGTTCCGTTTGTTTCCACTTTGGCTGCCACAGTAGGCAGCTCGTTCCATATTCTTGAATCGCCTGATGCTGTGTTGTCGCTCTCTTTTTGTTTGCTGTTGCAGGCTGTTATCATCAAGGTAGCCAGCACAAAAAATAAATGTGGTTTCATACTTTGTTGTTTTAAAATTTACCGCAAAGTTAGGAATGAAAGGAATCTGATTATAAAATCGTGATGGACAATTATGGAATATTATATCGTTGTATATTAGCTGTTTAGCTATCTTTTATGATGGACAATTAATACTTTTGCAGGTATTCGTCCAATGAAATTCCTTCATCGGAGGTGATACCGAGCTTTTCTTTCATGCGTAGCTTTTTTTTGCTGACAGAGTTTCGGCTTATACAGTAAATGTTCGACATATCGTGTAGGCTGACATTGATTTTTATCAGGCAGCAGAAGTTAATGTCCGCTATACTCAATGTGGGAAATTTCTGTTTCAGGCGGGTTGTGAAATGGTCATAGTTACTGTCGAGTACGACTCTTATTTCCCGCCATTCATTTTCTGTTAATGATATTTGCCGATTACTGTTTTTATCTTCTTCCGTATCGTTGTCCAAAGAGGGCAGTTTTTTGAACACTTCCATCTTACGAAGCAGTTCTTCGCGTAACATGCTTGCCTTCTCTCTGAGGACGCTTAGTTCTTCCGCTTGTTTCAGTAGTTTGTTTTCTTGCTTTAGCCGTTCGCTTTCCTGTTGGAGGATTCTTTTCATTTCCTCTTTTTTCTTGTATTGGAGATAATACAAGAAAGCGGTGACAATCATTGAGAGGATGAATGTGAGCAGCAATATGAGATTGATATGGCGTTGGCGTACAATTTCCAATGCATTGATTTCTGTTTCCAGTTTCAGCTCGTTAAACTGGCTGGCACTGGCCTGATTGTTATAGGCTGAGTAGATGTTGTGAAGGAAAGCAATAGCATTTTCATGTTTGCGGAATGCCTTTTCGGGAGATCCGCTTTGCTCGTACAGATAAGAGAGGCGTAGTGCGGCTTCGCTTGCCAAGAATATATTGCTTGACTGGGATACCAGATTGTAGTAATAGTAGGCGGAGTCTTGCTGGTGCATGAGTTCATAAACATGGGCTTTGTACATGTTGTGCAGAGGAATGTCACTGCGTTTCATGTTCCGGCGGGACTGTTGTAAGGATTGCAGGGCTTCGGAGAACTGCCTTTGAGCTACATATAGGTCGGTGTATTCTTTGGCAAGGCTATATGCGAATTCGCTATCTTTATCTCTTGTGGCATAGGCTTTGGCAGAATCCAGCATTTCTTTTGCGACTTCAAATTCTCTTAGCCCGAGTAGTGTCTGGGCTTTTTCCCGATAATAATGCTTGAGGTGTAGATGGGTGGTGTCTATTGCCATCTTTTTGTTGATGTAAGCCAAAGTAGAATCTGCCCTTCCTATTTGTTTAAAGAATTGTGTTTTATAGATATAAGTGCGTACAAGCTCTTTGGGACATTGTTGTACGATGGCTTCTTTTTCGATTATTTGAAGCATGGAATCGGCTTTATCATATACTTGGTTGTATAGGAATTGCCTGTATTTTATGTGGTTTATCTCTCTCAAGTTTATTGTATCTTTCATCTTTTCATAATGTTGGGACAACTTTTCTATTTTCTCAGAGGAATGCAGGATGAAAGGCTGGGGGGCGACGCTGAACTGAATCCGCCAATAGGTGTAAACGTCTTCTCCTCCTAATTCTTCGGGTACGATTCTGTTTAAGTAAGTGAGGGTGCTGTCTATTTGTTTGTCTGCATAGAATTGTTCAGCTTTTTGCAGCCATAAGGTATCTTCTCGTACAGAACAGGCAGTAAAGAAGAAGAGTAAGGAAAGTATCGGAAGAGACTGTAACTTCATGAGAGTATTGGAGGGGAATGAAAAGAGGATGTCCCAGTTTTGATGAAACATCCTCTGTATAAATAAAATTCAGTTTTATTCGATATTATTTGGCGAAGCTTACCGCACGTGTCTCGCGGATAACCGTAATTTTCACTTGTCCCGGATAAGTCATCTCATCTTGAATCTTCTTTGCTATTTCTCCTGACAGGCTTTCGGTTTGCTTATCGTCAATCTTGTCGGCACCTACGATAACACGCAATTCACGACCGGCTTGGATGGCGTAGGTCTTTGTTACTCCCGGATAAGACATTGCCAACTGTTCGAGGTCATTCAAGCGTTTGATATATGCCTCTACAATTTCTCGGCGCGCTCCCGGACGTGCACCTGAGATAGCGTCACATACCTGAACGATAGGAGCCAGCAAACTGGTCATTTCCGTCTCGTCATGGTGAGCACCGATAGCGTTGCAAATATCCGGTTTTTCTTTGTATTTCTCGGCTATCTTCATACCCAGCAGTGCGTGTGGCAATTCAGGTTCTTCATCTGGCACTTTACCAATATCATGCAAGAGTCCGGCACGTTTGGCTTTCTTCGGATTCAGTCCCAATTCTGATGCCATTACAGCGCAGAGGTTTGCAGTTTCTCGTGCATGCTGTAATAAGTTCTGACCATAGGAAGAACGATATTTCATTTTACCGATAATACGGATTAATTCGGGGTGTAAACCATGAATACCCAAGTCGATAGTGGTACGCTTACCGGTTTCGATGATTTCATCTTCTACTTGTTTGCGTACTTTGGCAACCACTTCTTCGATACGTGCCGGATGAATACGTCCGTCTGTTACCAACTGATGAAGTGCTAGGCGGGCAATTTCGCGACGAACCGGGTCGAATGCGGAAAGTACGATAGCTTCCGGAGTGTCGTCCACTACAATTTCAACGCCTGTTGCAGCTTCCAAAGCACGAATATTGCGTCCTTCACGGCCGATGATACGACCTTTGATTTCATCTGATTCAATATGGAATACAGTGACGGAGTTTTCGATTGCTGTTTCTGTGGCAACTCGCTGAATGGACTGGATGACGATTCGTTTGGCTTCCTTGTTGGCTGTCAACTTGGCGTCGTCCATAATATCATTAATATAAGAGGCAGCTTGGGTTTTGGCTTCCTCTTTCAAAGATTCCACCAAACGTTCTTTTGCTTCCTCGGCAGACAAACCGGACAGTGCTTCCAGTTTTTCGCGTTCCTGCATTTGCAGTTTGTCCAATTCTTCTTTCTTCTTGTCTACAATCACAATTTGCGCTTCCAAGTTTTCCTTGATAGCTTCAGCTTCTGTACGTTTGCGCTGTACTTCTTCCTGTTTCTGATTCAGCATCAGTTCGCGCTGTTTCAATTTGTTTTCGGCTTGCTGGATTTTCTGGTTGCGCAATGCAACCTCTTTTTCCAAATCCGCCTTTTTATTTAAGAATTTCTCCTTAACTTCGAGAAGCTTGTTCTTCTTGATTACTTCAGCTTCTGTTTGTGCTTCCTTAATGATGATGTCATACTTCGATTTCAGGCCATATCTGAAAAGCATGTATGATAACCCACCACCTACAGCGAAACACACAATTGCTATTATTACTGTTGTTACCATTGTTATTAATTTATATAAATAAAAAACGCACAACCATTCTGTCAAGAACCCTTCTCTTGACAGTTAAGTTGTGCGTGAATATCCTTAATTTAAAAATTTAAACTATTCGTTTTTACTAAGATACTGCTCTATCTCTTTCGTCAGCTCTTTCAACTTCTCCTGATAAGGTTCAGTATTATTTCTGTCTTTCATAGAAATGTTTTCAAAAGCTAATTCCAACGCAGCCATTGCCCAATGCCTTGTGGGGCTGAAATCAGGAAAACGGCTACGGTATTTGTTTAGTTTATTATCAATCTGTTTGGCAGCGTTCCTATATAACAGTTCATCTTCCCGACGAATAGTTAAAGGGTATCTTTCGTTGTCAATCAGTAAATGTATTTTCATCACATCGTCCATCATACTATCGTTTTATTGTTTTAAAATCCTATTGGCCTTTTAATAAAGCGATGCATCTGTCGACTTCACGCACGAGCTTTGACAACCTTTGCTTCGTATCTTTGATATCATTATCGTGGATACTGATTGTCCTAGCCATTTTTAAATTGGTATACATTACTTCCAATTCTTTGCGACTATCTTCTACTTGTTCTATCTTTTCGTCTTTTTCGGCGAGAAGTTGCTTTAACTGAGCATTTTCACGCGTTAATTCATCGTGCAAATACATAAAATGTCTCAGTCTTGCTTCAAAAGTACTTAATAGCTTTTTGTCTTCTTCAGTCATTTTATACCAAAATTGTACACAAATATATAGGATTGAAAGCAAACAAGAAAATATTTTGAGGGGAATTTATCAATTCCGGTCAAAAAACTTTTTTTTCAGTCTTTTACGACTCCTTTTTTACTGCCTCCTTGCCGGTTTACTTTTTCAGTGTTTTATATGAAAGAATATGCCAAGTGATACCAATGGCTATGGCAAGTAATACAATTTTCAACCAAAGATAAGGAGCTATTTGGAAAATGCAATAACTTAGGGTTATCCATATCAGTGATACGGAAATAACTTTTGCGCGTAAGGGGATGGCGCGGTATTCACGGAAATTTTTAATATAAGGTCCCAGTTGTTTTTGATGGATTAGCCAACTGTACAGACGTGGAGAACCGCGAAAATAGAGTGCGGCGGATAACAATAAAAAAGGGGTGGTAGGCAGAAGAGGTACAAAGATGCCAATAATGCCTAATGCCAGTGATATCGTTCCTGTGACGGTATAGAAAATTTTCATGGATGCAAATATAGACCAAAAAATGAAAAAATACGGATTACTGTTCTATATTCTTAGATTTTATAATGTATCTTTGCATCTACACACCGAGGTGACATTAGGTGTAAGTTCTTTCTAAATATAAACTAAAGCAATGTATACAGTAATTAAGCGAATGGAAGTATCGGCTTCGCACAGCCTGAAACTTTCGTATAGAAGTAAATGTGAGAATTTGCATGGTCACAATTGGATTATTACAGTTTATTGCCGTTCGGAGGTGCTGAATGAAGACGGGATGGTGGTGGACTTTACCCATATCAAAGAGGCTGTGATGGGGCGTTTGGATCATCAAAATCTGAATGAGGTACTTCAATTTAATCCTACGGCCGAAAATATTGCACATTGGATTTGTGAGCAAATACCCTTTTGTTTTAAAGTTGAAGTCCGCGAATCGGAAGGTAATACTGTGATATATGAAAAAGATTAATGAGATTTTTTATAGTTTGCAGGGTGAAGGATATCATACAGGTATTCCTGCCATATTTGTCCGCTTTTCGGGATGCAATATGAAGTGTTCTTTTTGCGATACGTCACATGAAGACGGGGTAATGATGAGCGATGAAGAAATAATATCGGAAGTCGTTAAGTATCCTGCTCCTATGGTTATTCTTACCGGTGGCGAACCGGGTTTGTGGATTGACGAAGCTTTGGTGGATGCTTTGCATAATGAAGGAAAATATGTCTGTGTCGAGACTAACGGTATGTGTGTGCTGCCGAACAATATAGACTGGGTGACTTGTTCGCCAAAAGAAGGAGGGGAAATAAAGTTAAACCATATAGATGAGGTGAAGGTTGTCTATGTAGGACAAGATGTATCTGTTTATCTGGATTTGCCTGCTCAGTATTATTTTATGCAGCCTTGTTCCTGTTCCAATACCGAGGAAGTAATTGCTTATATTCTGAAGCATCCCGAATGGCGGTTGAGCCTGCAGACTCATAAGTTATTGCAAATACCTTGATGTCTTTTTTTGCAATAAGAATGCTCTTAAGAAAAAGTTGATATCAAGTTGCTTTCACACGTTTCACTCTCTGAAACCCTTTATTCATCGGTTTTTTGGGTGAAAAGAACTTTTAAGGGGTGAATGGATTGCTTTCACACGGAAACCCTTATGAACAGCAAGTTCCCGGTGATTGTGAAACGTGAAAGGAAGTCTTGTCAACTTTCTTTCGGGACTCAATTTATTCATTAAATCAGCGAGAAAATTCAGAGGAAAGTGTGTTGAAAAAAGACCTTGGTCTTTCCGCAAAACATCTTGTTCTTTTTAAAAAAGAACAAAGTCTTTTTCTAAAAGCTGATGAAGCTTTTGGCGGCACATTGTCTGTTTTTTATTATTCTAGGGGGGCAAATATCATATCACAAACAAAGGGAAGAATAAGCCGTTTCTTAGGGTCGGTCAAGGTCTTTTAAACGGAAGATTATTACAGTCTCCGGCAGCGGACTGTATAGTCCGTTGCAGTGGACCGTACAGTCCATTGCAGTAGACTGTACAGTCCATTGCCGCAGACTGTAATAATCTTCCGTTTAAAAGACCTTGGCTGACCCTAAGAAAAGGCTTACTCTTCCCTTCGTTTGTGATATGATATTTAAATCACCAAGAAAACAATGTGGTCCATTTTCAGACATGAGTCCTGAGTACTCAAAAACAAATCCCGAATATTCACATTTTAACAATGAATATTCGGGATTCTATTATTATGATGCTGTTACGGACTTATTCAAACTTTCCGTAGCGTGTCGGCAACAGTTTGCGGTCGCCCAATGTATTATCTACTCTCGCTACATTAATCCAGAACTTGTTTTCACGTACTGTTTCGATAGGATAAGCAGCTTTTTCGCGACTGTAGCTGTGGTTCCATTCATTGGCAACTACTTCGTATTCGGGATGGGGAGCATTGAGCAATACATTATCTTCCTTGTCCGCTTTGCCCTCTTTCACTTCCTGAATTTCCTGCCAGATGGTCTGCATCACATTCACAAAGTTATCCAATTCCCAAAGACTTTCACTCTCGGTAGGTTCAATCATTAACGTACCGTGTACGGGGAAAGACAGGGTAGGTGCATGATAACCGTAATCCATCAGACGTTTGGCAATATCATTTTCGCTGATACCTGCTTCTTCATGCAGATAACGGCAGTCCAAAATCATTTCGTGTCCTACAAACCCTGTAGCACCTGTGTAGACAATGCCATAAGTATCTTTGAAACATGCAGCCAGATAGTTAGCACTCAGAATAGCGGTTTTGGTAGCACGTGTCAATCCTTCGGCGCCCATCATACAGATATACCCGTATGTGATTGGCAGGATACCTGCGCTGCCATAAGGAGCAGAGGAAACTTCATTGGAACTGTTTCCGAAAATGGAATGTCCCGGAAGGAACGGAACCAGATGTTCGGCTACACAAACAGGACCTACACCGGGGCCGCCACCACCATGAGGACTGGCGAAGGTTTTATGCAAGTTAAGATGGCAGACGTCTGCACCGATAGTGCCCGGATTAGTTAAACCAACCTGTGCATTCATATTGGCCCCATCCATATATACTTGTGCACCGCACTTATGGATAATTTTACAAATCTCGGCTATCTCAGGTTCAAATATTCCGTGAGTGGATGGATAAGTAATCATCAATGCTGCCAGCTCGTCTTTGTGCTCTTCAGCCTTGGCACGCAAATCTTCTACATCTACATTACCTTTCTCATCGCAAGCACAAGTGACGGTAGTGTAACCGCATTGTACAGCCGATGCCGGGTTTGTTCCGTGGGCAGAAGCAGGAATCAATATCTTGTTACGGTGGCCTTGGCCAATGCTGTCCAGATAAGCGCGGATGACACGCAGACCGGTATATTCGCCTGCAGCACCCGAGTTAGGTTGGAGAGTGACTCCCGCAAATCCGGTAATCACTTTTAATTGCTCGCTTAAGTTATTGATTAGTGTCTGATATCCTTTTGCTTGGTCTTCAGGTACTAATGGGTGAATAGCCATCCATCCCAAGTTACTCAGTGGAAGCATTTCTGAAGCGGCATTTAGTTTCATGGTACATGAGCCGAGTGAAATCATGGAATGTGCCAAAGAGATATCTTTGCGTTCCAGACGTTTGATGTAACGCATCATTTCTGTTTCGGTGTGGTACTTGTTGAATACTTCATGTGTCAGGAATGAAGTGCGGCGGCGTAAGTCGCGGTTCAGTGAGGATGCTTCGGGGATGTCGGTTACTTCCTGCATGGTTTCTTCGGCAGCAATAGAGAAGATGGAGAGTAGAAGATTGACATCTTTCAAATCTGTTGTTTCATCGATGCTGAAGCCTACGTCGCCATTGTCGTAGTAACACAAGTTCACTTCTTTGCTCAATGCAATCGTGCGGAGCTTTTGTGCCGATACATGGTCGGGCAGGCTGAAACGCAAGGTGTCGAAAAATATTTCATTGTGCTGTATGTAGCCTAGACGTGCCAGGGCTTTGTTCAGCCAGGTAGTGATACTGTGGATGCGCTTGGCAATGTTCTTGATGCCTTCTTGTCCGTGATATACCGCATAGAAACCTGCCATTGTAGCAAGCAAAGCCTGTGCTGTACAGATGTTGGAAGTTGCTTTTTCACGTTTGATGTGTTGTTCACGGGTCTGTAAAGCCATACGATAACAAACTTTGCCGTATTTATCTTTAGACAGACCGATGATGCGTCCCGGCATATTGCGTTTATATTCGTCACGTGTGGCAAAATATGCTGCTGACGGGCCACCATAGAATAAAGGAATACCTAATCGCTGGGTGCTTCCGAACACAATGTCTGCTCCCCATTCGCCTGGAGGCAGGAGTAGGGCAAGGCTTAGGATATCTGCATCTACCGCTACTTTAGAATTGGCAGCGTGAGCTTTTTCTACAAACTCACGATAATCTTCTACGCTGCCGCTGGCATTCGGATATTGAAGGATGCAGGCAAATATTTCAGGAGTAAACTCCAGTTCTTTGTAACTGCCTACTTTGATTTCCATCCCTTGCGGAATAACGCGCGTTTGGATAACCGCCAAGTTCTGTGGGAAAATACTCTCGTCTACGAACAATACATTAGCACCTTTCTTTTGTTGGTCGCGGCTGCGAAGTCCGTACATCATGGTTGCGGCTTCTGCCGCTGCGGTGGCTTCATCCAACAAAGAGCAGTTGGCAAGAGGCATCGCCGTGAGGTCGGAAATTACGGTCTGGAAGTTGAGTAATGCTTCTAGACGTCCTTGCGAGACTTCTGTTTGATAAGGAGTGTAAGAGGTGTACCATGCCGGATTTTCAAACACATTACGTTGAATAACGGCGGGAGTGATGGTATCATACCAGCCCATACCGATGTAAGAGGTGTAAATCTTGTTTAGAGAGGCCAGTCCTGCAATATGTTCGGCAAATTCGCGTTCGGTCATCGGAGTTTCCAATGCCAATGGCTCTTTCAAACGAATCTTGGACGGAATGGTCTTGTTAATCAGTTCATCAAGGCTTTTTACGCCTATTTTTTCCAACATAGCGGGAAGGTCAGCTTCCTGAATGCCGATATGTCGGTCGGCTAATAAATCTGTTTTCATGGTTTAATAATAGGTTTATATTTTTAATATCGTATCTGCTGCTTACAGATGATTCCGGGCTTGTTGTCGGGATTCATAATAAATTGAAACAGCAGGGTTTATGTTTATTTTATCTGAAAAAAGGATTGTTTCTCTTTTCGGCACCGATAGTGGTCGGGTCTCCATGTCCGGGATAAACTATTGTGTCACCGGGCAGAACAAATAAACGGCTGCAAATATGTTCGCGCAGTTCGTCGAAGTTTCCTCCTGTGAGGTCTGCGCGGCCGATACTTCCCTGAAACAAAACATCACCGCTAAACAGACAGCTTTCTTCTTTGCAATAATAAACGATACTACCGGGAGAGTGTCCGGGGACATGAATTGCTTCCAGCTTGGTGTTTCCGAAGGTAATGATATCTCCGTCGCATACATATTTTCCCAGCGGAACGGTTGGTTCGGGCAATTGGAAACCAAACATTCGTGCCTGCGCGTCTGCTTGGTTCAGCCAAAATTCGTCTGCTTGGTTGGCTTCTGCTTTTAAACCGTATTCTTTCAGCAGAAAAGAATTACCAAAAATATGGTCCAGATGCAGATGTGTGTTCAGCAGATGTTTCACGTTAAGTCCGTTATCATCAATATATTTCTTTAAAGCCTGCTTTTCTTCTTCATAAAAACAGCCGGCATCGATGATTACCGCTTCTTTGGTTTCGTCCGATAATACGTAGCAGTTTACCGGAAACATATTAAACTCGAATCTCTTTATTTTCATGGTGCTTCAATCTATATAATTTAACCGTTGATGGTTACGTAAACTACTTTTTTAGTTTCGAAAAAGTCTTCGCAGAACTCATCTTTCAAGTCGTAAATAACAGTCTTATGCTTTACAGGCATTGTTTCCTGTTCCAATTCTCCTCCTTTCAAGCAAATAAGTCCGTTGGGGAGGGCATTGTGTTGTTCTTGTGAGATATTTTTGCGAATTATTTTTATTAAATCTCCTAAAGGCATAACAGCGCGGCTTACGACGAAATCGAATTTTTCTTTTTCTTCTTCGGCACGGCAATGACGAAAGGTGACATTGGTCAGTCCGATAGCATCGGCTACTTCGGTCGCTACTTTTACTTTTTTTCCAATACTGTCTATTAAGTGAAATTTAGTTTCGGGAAAGAGAATTGCCAAAGGAATGCCCGGAAAGCCACCACCCGTCCCGAGGTCCATGATGCGGGTACCGGGAGTGAAATTTATCACTTTGGCGATGCCTAACGAATGGAGCACGTGGTGTTCGTAAAGGTTAGTAATGTCTTTACGTGAAATCACGTTGATTTTACTGTTCCAGTCAGTATATAAATCATACAGGGCAGCAAACTGTTCTTTTTGCTTCTCTGTGAGATGGGGAAAGTATTTTAAAATTAATTCCATTCTGTTTCTTAGTTGTTGGGTTGATGTATCATGTACTTTTCTATTTCTGTATAGGGCAGTGAAAGGACGATGGTTCCCACTGCATACGGGGCAATATCATATTTGTTGTATAAGAACGATGCTTCGTCTTTCTCCAATAAGAAATTATCGGGTACATATATATTGGTTGAGTTCAGTATTCCTTCATTTTGTAAATCTTCCAAGGATTGGATTTTGTTATTATCCAGTCTTGTTGCCATTTCTTCAATCAGTTTTTCCAGCAACATTTTGCTCATCGGAACTTCTGAACCTGCCATGAATACGTCTTTCAGTGTCAGTCGTTTGCCGGTATTCTTGTCAAAGTTCAGCCAGTTTTCCCATTGGTTGGGGTGTGCGCCTCCTGAATATTCGAAAGTAACAGCGGTATAATTCAGGATACCCTCTTTGCCGTCTTTGAATTGAGTGGTCAGGCTGTATTCATAATTGTACCATGAAGGGAGTTCATCTTTCGAAGTACCGTTTTTGATATCTTCCTCATATAAATCCGCTACACCGTTACGGTATTCGCGTACATAAACATTCTTAAAAGAGTCTACAGCAGCCTGCGGTTCCATTTCGGCATACTTCTTTCCTAAAATAGTGGACTGAACAGTATGGTTAATTCTGTGTGCAATGGTGTCATTGCTATTGTCTTCTGCTAAATAAGCGTAATCAATAGTCATTTTACAGGCAGGAGAGGTTGTATTATCTTCCAAATGCACATCCTCTTTCAAATTTATATATTCCACTGTATTACTATCCATTTGTTTTTGTCCGTTACATCCTGACAATAAAAAGCAGGAGACAAGATAGGTTGCCATAACAGACGTCATTATATTTCGTCTTTTCATGTCTTTTTGTTAATTAATTCGAGTTCTATATCCAAACTTTCTCCACAAATATAGGATAACTTCGCGAATTGTCCTCTTAAAAAACGAAAATATATTCGTCTTTTAGCAACTGAGTTGCATGAACTTTTTCCTAAATTTGTCCGTTAAATAATAGATAAGCAAATAAAGAAAAAGATATATGAGCAAGATTACTAAAAAAGTATATCCCGTCACGGGGATGCATTGTGCGGCGTGTGCTAATAATGTAGAGAAAATAGTAAAGAAACAAGAAGGAGTGGAAGAGGCATCAGTCAATCTGGCTGCTGCTTCTCTGACTGTGGGTTTCAATTCTGATGTCGTTTCGCCGGAACAGTTGAAAGATGCTGTGATGAAGATAGGTTTCGATTTGATAATTGATGAAGACAACTCTGTGGAGGAACAGGAAGAAGCGGAGCATTCCTATTATGCGCAACTAAAGCGAAAAACTCTAGTGGCATGGATATTTGCTCTGCCGGTGGCTTTTATGGGAATGTTTTTTATGGATGCTCCGGGCATAAATTGGTGGATGCTTGTGTTATCGTTGCCTGTATTACTTTATTCCGGACGTACTTTCTATGTTAATGCATGGAAGCAGGCTAAACAGTTTACCAGTAATATGGATACTTTAGTGGCACTGAGTACTTCTATTGCCTTTTTGTTTAGTTTATTCAATACAATTTATCCTGAGTTCTGGTTTGAACGAGGACTGGAGCCTCACGTATATTATGAAGCAGCAACGGTGATTATTGCCTTTGTACTTGTAGGGAAGTTGATGGAGGAAAAAGCAAAAGGAAAAACTTCTACGGCGATTCGTAAATTAATGGGCCTGCAACCGAAGACGGCCCGCATTTTGCGCGATGGCAAAGAGGAGGATATTCTTATTTCCGAATTAAAGAAGGGCGATAAAGTAAGTGTACGTCCGGGAGAATGTGTTCCGGTGGACGGACTTATTGTAGAAGGAGATACTTTTATAGATGAGAGTATGATAAGCGGTGAACCTATTCCAGTAGAGAAAAAGTTGAATGATAAAGTGCTTGCCGGTACGATAAATCAAAATGGTGCTTTTGTCATGAGTGCAGAGAAGGTGGGAAGAGAAACGGTATTGGCACAGATTATCCGTATGGTGCAAGAAGCACAAGGCTCAAAGGCTCCCGTACAGCGCATTGTAGATAAGGTTACGGCTGTTTTCGTGCCGACGGTGTTGGCTATAGCCATTCTTACTTTTTCCGTTTGGATGATAGTGGGTGGTGTGGATGATTTCTCTTATGCAATGCTTTCAGCCGTCTCTGTATTGGTTATTGCCTGTCCGTGTGCTTTGGGATTAGCTACACCTACTGCTTTGATGGTTGGTATAGGTAAAGGAGCCGAAGCTCATATTCTGATTAAAGATGCTGTGGCACTGGAGCAGCTGCGAAAGGTGGATACGGTGGTACTTGACAAGACCGGAACTGTAACAGAAGGTCGTCCGGCAGTGACCGGTTGGTTACATGATGCCGGTTGGGTAAACGAACATAAAGGTATTTTGTATGCAGCAGAATTGAAATCCGAACATCCGTTGGCACTTGCCATTGTAGAGGAATTGAAGAAGGATGGCAATAAGCCCGCTATTATAGATTCTTTTGAAAGCCGTACAGGACGTGGCATTGTTGTGACTCGAGGAGGTAAAACATACTGGGCAGGTAGTCATCGTTTGTTAAATGATTTCGGTGCGGAAGTGTCCGACCTACTTAAAGGTATGGTGGAGGAATACGAGCGTAGTGGCAAGAGTCTGGTTTACTTTGGCGAGGGGGACACATTATTGGCTGTCATTGCTATAAGTGATAAGGTGAAGCCGACATCTATCCAGGCAGTGAAGCAGATGCAGGCAGAAGGCAAATATGTTGTATTGCTGACAGGTGACGGACATCTGACTGCACAAAATGTGGCAGGAGAAATTAATGCCAACCTTTTCATAGCCGAAGCTTTGCCGGATGATAAAGAAAATGTGATTAAAGAATTGCAGCGTGAGGGTAGGGTAGTTGCCATGGTCGGTGATGGAATCAATGATTCGCAGGCGTTGGCCCGTGCCGACGTGAGCATTGCGATGGGTAAGGGTACGGATATTGCAATGGATGTGGCAATGGTTACATTGATGACCTCAGATTTGCTGTTGCTCCCAAAGGCGTTTAAATTATCTCGTAAAACGGTAAGACTGATACATCAGAATCTTTTCTGGGCATTTATATACAATTTGATAGGTATTCCTATTGCAGCAGGTATCCTGTTTCCGATGTATGGCATTTTATTGAATCCGATGATTGCCAGTGCTGCCATGGCTTGCAGTTCGGTTAGTGTGGTGCTAAATAGCTTAAGCCTCAATTGGCGAAGACTGTAAACTGTTTTTTATTATAGGGGATGAGTTCGTTTCTCCCCTATAATAAAACGGCAAATAATTAGTAGGGTGTCGTTCTTCCTCTTTGTACTTCTATGCGGATACCGAAATTACCATTCTCCGATTTCATCTCGAAAGCACCGTTAAAGTTATTCTTTTCCCACGGTAACGCACTTGGGTTTCTAACCTTATTACCATCCGCATCATATTCTCCGTAGGTCGTTATTTTCCATCCGTTTTTGAGCTTGAAGGTAGCACTTTGCAGAGTAGGAGGCATAGCGCCGAAACCATAAGCGCCAAAGCCATACATCCCGAATCCGGAATATCCGCGTGAGAATATGGTCGCGTTTTCTTTTCCGTAAGTGATATCCGGATTAAGCTGAAACAGTTTATAATAATCTTTGGTGTTTCCCATACTGTAGACGTCATAAGTAAGTTGTGGAGGAACCAGGCGCATGGGAGTTGCTATCTTCATCCCCATATCCAGAATAAAGCCGTCATCATATACTTTGTAATTATCCATAGATATGCCGTGGATGGTGTCGGTGGGCACTTCCGACTGTGCAGAAGCTGCCAAAGACAGCAAATACAATGAAACGGATAATATAAACTTTTTCATAATTCGTAAACATTCTGTTGTGACAAAGATAACTCTTCTTTCTATAATCCTGCAGATGCTTTCGCAATTTTTAGGAATAAACAAGTCGTGTTATCCTCTTTGTTGTATCTCTTCTTTGTATAGCTTTTCAAAGATACTTCTCAGCCTCTCCTCATCTGCCAAAATAGCACGTAGCTCTTCCAACTGATGGGCATTGGAAGACTGGGGTATCCATAACTTTAGATATCCTCCGTAGGCATATTTGTTCCGCAGGTGGGCGACGGCACGCTCATATTGCGCCTCTTTTTCCAGCTTGGGATAATTGGATAAACCATATTGAACGGCACGGCGCAGGCTCACTTCGGGGTTGATAATCCGGTCGGCTTCTGCTACAATTTTCCCATAAATACTTCGGGGAGCCTGTTTGTTTGATGCACGATGGTCTTCCACGGCTTCTTTCATGGTTTGCAGTTGTGCTTCACTGAACCATTCCCGTAGTTTTTCATCGGCTGCCAGAATCTTTCCCGAAACCAAATGATGAAATTCCCGTCCTTCGCATAACCCCAAATCATGGTAAGCTGCAATGGCATATACCATTGCGGTTTCCACTTCGTAATATTGTGCCAGCTTCATACTTTCTTCCATTACCTTTTCTACATGATCCAGACGGTGAGCTTTGTCAAAAGCCTCATATCGGGGAAGAATGTTTTTTGCGATATGCTCACGTAGGTCAATCGGTATTTCTTTATTGGATAGTGCCATATTCTTTAGCTTGTTTTGAGTTGCAAATATACGATAAATATCTTTTCTATGCAGGGGATAAGAAACTTTTATGTATCAGACATTCGCGCAATTTATCGAGCAAATAGGTACAGCTCTCGCCCTTGCGACGTCTGATGCCGATATAAGCGTCATAGAAATTTTGCACATTGAGACGAATACCAAACCACTTTTGCCGAAGAATCCGGTCACTTCGTTCATGGCATCTTCCCGTCATCGATACGTTTCATTTCGTGCAAGGCACATATCAATTCGACCAGTTCGATAACGGCTCTCGTCCAACGTCGTTTGCATACATGAGGTCTTGGCGGATAAGTATCTTCGTAGCGATATCTCCAATTTCTATTACAGTTAAATATTTGTTATTCTGAATCATATAAGAATCATAAATCATCTAATAATAGATTTATCAAAACTCATTTTTAGCAACCACGCCTGTACTGTTTTCTGTGCTTGTAGCTGCGAATTTTGCGCGGTTGTGCCTTTTATGGCAAGCCCTTCACTTACCGTAGCTCCTTTGCAGGCATCTTTCAGTTTACGTTCCGTACCCGACAGCCCGCTACCCTCGTGCGTGCAGAACGGAACGACAGTTTTCCCGTTCCAATTATGCCTCTCGATAAAGGTATAGACCGCCATCGGCATATCTCCCCACCAGTTGGGATACCCCAAGAAGATAATATCGTAATCCTCGACTTTTGCATCACCTTTTACTTCCGGGCGTGCATTGCTTTCTTTCTCCGTTTTCGCAACCTCTACGCAAGCCTTGTATTCATCCGGGTAAGGTTTGACCGTTTCTATTTGGAACAACTTGCCTCCGGTCTCTTTCGTAATCATTTCGGCAATGATATGGGTATTTCCCTTTTCGATATTTCCCACCGCATAGTTCTCACCCGTCCGGGAGAAGAAAACCACAAGTACTTTCTTACTATTTTTCATATCTGTTGTTTGAGACGTATTACCCTGCGCATGAACGGTAAATGCACACGCGCAAAGCATCATTAAAATTGATATTATATTTTTCATAACTCCATTGATTTGATTGTTTCATTTTTCGGGCTTCAACGCTCCATAAAAGTAGGATGCCGTAGCGCCGCCATCAATGAGGAAATCGGCTCCCGTGATAAACGCTCCCCGGTCACTCATCAGCAACTCGGCTACGTTAGCAATCTCGTCCGCCGTACCGGGACGCCCTGCCGGACACTTGGCGAACATATTCTTGTAAAAATCGCCTCTCGGCCCGTTGAACTCATCCAATGCCAGCGGGGTTACGACAATCCCTGGAGAGATGGAGTTGATACGGGCATCCCGTTCACCCCATTTCACGGCCTCGGCCATTACACGTTTCACGTTGCAGCGTTTGGCCATCTGGTAAGCGTGCAGCGTATCCCGGATATTTTGAGGTTGAAGAATATCGAGCGAGAGCAATTCCTCTGTCGGTGTGCAGGCCAGTTGTTCGTCCTCATCGGCAGTGAGTGCAGGCATTCGGTATCCCGACTGGCTGGAAATCGTAATGCCGACACCACCTTCTTTGATAATTTTACCGACTTCTTCAAGCAAAACGGCAGTTCCGTATAAATCCACTTTCAATATGGTTTCTATCGAAGCCTGCGACGGCGATACGCCCGCTGCGTTGACGAGCATCGAGATCTCACCGTATTTCCGGGCCTCGGCAATCAGGCTCAATATGGATGCTCTGGATGAAAGATCCATTTCAACGGGTATTGCATTGAACCCGGCATTATTCATGATTCGGGCAACATCTTCCGCATTTTCCATCTTCTTATCACCCACAACTATTTTCTTTCCATAGCCCATGCGACGGGCTATTGCCATACCGATCTGACCGGCTCCGGTCAATATCATTACATCTAGTTTCATTTTCTAAATCTATTACTTTAATTATTATTCTTAGTAGTTGCAAAATTACGGTATTGCCGATTGCCCGACCTTAACCCGATTACGGATTCTCTTACCGAAATTACGGATTCTGGCCTTCTTATGATATTGATAAACGGGGTAATTCTTATATTTGCCGTCAGAAAAACAACAAAGCAATGAATAAAGAACTATTGAATATTACAACCGTTACAGAATATAATGATATGCTGGGTGTGGAGACCTTGCATCCGTTGGTGAGTGTAATCGACTTGTCGAAAGCGAAGCCGATGAAACATATGAAACACACTTTCAGTTTTTATGTCGTATTTCTGAAAGACGAGAAGAATTGCGAGTTGGTTTACGGACGCCAGCGTTACGATTATCAGAAAGGTTCTGTCGTGTGTCTTGCACCCGGACAGGTAATCGGGGTGGAAGACACGGGAGAGACTTTCCAGCCTCAAGGGTGGGCGCTTTGTTTCGATCCGGAACTGATACGGGGAACATCGCTCGGTCGTAACATCCGGGAGTATTCCTATTTCTCATACAAGGTGAATGAAGCCCTGCATCTGTCGGAACGGGAACGAAAATTGTTTATTGACTGTCTGGAGAAGATTCGGAACGAGTTGGAACACACTATCGACTGTCTTAGCAAACGACTGATCGCGACCAATATCGAACTGTTGCTGGATTACTGCCTGCGTTTTTATGAACGACAGTTTATTACACGGGAGCCGGTTAATCACGATGTACTGACCCGCTTTGAAACGTTACTCGACGATTATTTCCAGTCTGGAAAAGCGCAACAGAACGGTCTGCCGACAGTCAAATATTGTGCCGGCGAGCTATGCTTGTCGCCCAATTACTTCGGTGACCTGATAAAAAAAGAAACCGGAAAATCAGCCCAAGAATACATACAATTCAAGGTTATGGATATAGCTAAAGAACATATCTTGAATCCGGAAAAGTCCATCAGCCAGATTGCCTATGAATTGGGCTTTCAATACCCGCAACATTTCACACGGTTGTTCAAGAAAGTGGTGGGACAAACCCCGAATGATTATAAAGGGCAGGCAATAACAGCGTAAATACGGATATGGAAGAATTTAGAATCGACATGCGCAAGCCTGAAGAGGCCGACCCCGCCGAAGGGATTCGTTGTGTGCAGCTTTGCTTTAAGATTAACCACACCATGCCTATGACCGAAGAGTACAACCGGCTTGTGTCGGAGCTTTTTATGGGGAACATAGGCGAGGGAAGTCGTGTTATGCCTCCTCTGACAGTGGTACGAGGCAATAGCGTAAAAATAGGTCGGAATGTGGTAGTGATGAATAATTCGCTCTTCATGGCTGCCGGAGGTATTACCATCGAAGATGATGTGATGATAGCCGCCAATGCGCAACTTATCTCAAACAATCACGATTTATACGATCACCAGATTTTGACCTGCAAACCCGTCAGGCTGAAACGTAACTGCTGGATCGGTGCAGGAGCTACCATTCTCCCCGGTATTACGGTCGGAGAAAATGCGGTAGTAGCCGCCGGTGCGGTTGTTACCCACGATGTCGAGGATAATACGGTAGTGGGCGGCAATCCGGCTAAAGTGATTAAACGAATATAATCCCACCAGTTTATTTAAAAAAGGAACAAGATACTACCACAGGCAATGGCATCTTGTTCCCTTTACTTTTTATCGAGATTATATATTCTATCTTCAAGTATCAGAGCGTTTCGAGTAATTTGATAAGACGTTCAGCGTGCGCCACCGATACATTTTTTTGTTGCTCGATAAGTTCCGGTGTGGTACGGTTGCCATAACTTACACCACAGGTATAAACACTGCCGCTATACTCCATTTGAGTCAGTCGGCAGGTTGCTTTGTAGCAAGCCAAAAATTCGTCGATCATGTAGCCCATCGCCCCCTCATGGCTATATAGTGTTTCGGGAGCTCCCGTTGTGAAAGAGAGAACGAGTTTCTTGCCTTTGAGCTTGTCTCCGGTACTTCCGTGCGAGAATCCGTGACGGAAAGTCTCTTCCATCCAACGTGCCAATATGGAGGGTGCGGAGTACCAAAATAGGGGGAACTGCAACACGATGATGTCTGCCTGGAGCAATTTCTGCTGTTCGGCTTCCACATCGATTTTGAAGTCGGGATAGAGTTCGTCCAGCTTTACGATTTCGGCTTCCGGCAGCCGTTCATTCAAGGTTTCGAGAATCGTTTTATTGGCCACGGATGCGGCGAGGTCTGTATGGCCGCTGATAATCAATACCAATGTCCCGGATTTTCTTGTTTTCATCATTCTGTATCTTTTACTTGTTTATCTTACTAGTTTTATTCCCCAATCCATATTCCCGGTAGCACTAAGTGCGGCTACCCAGAACGAACCGAGCATTTCAGTGTAGCGGGACATACTGATATTTCCTAAATCAAAGGTATCCTCCCAGCCGAAATCCTTTAATAAAACCGCTACTTCGGCTTTTGCGTCAGCATCGTTACTGCAATAGAAGCCCGTAATGGCTTCCGGTAGTAGCCTCGGATGAACCATCAATTGATTGCAGAGATAGTTCAGTGTTTTTACGACTTTTGTGTCCGGCAGAAATTTTTGGGCTTCTTCTCCCAAACTGGTTGTTCCGCTCCACCTCGAATCGAGTGAAATATGCCCGTCCTTGTAGATGTACGGATTTGCCAAGTCGATCAACAGTTTCCCGTTCAGATTTTCTTTTCCGGCAGCATTCAGAGCTTCGAGCGAGTGAATGCCCTGGACACAGTTGAATACTCTTTCACCGAATCGGGCAGCATCGGCAAAAGTGCCGTGAGAAGCCCGCTCATCATTGTTTTTTGCCCAGCATGCAGCTTTCTCATTGGTAGCACTGCGTGCCCCCATCATGACTTCATGACCGAGTTCGGTCAATTTCGTGGCGATGGCGTGAGCCACATCGCCTGTTCCCAATATTCCGTATTTCATACTTTTATTTCTTATTGTGAGGGTTAAATTGCTTGTCGTAATTCAGAAGGAATTTTACCAGTTCGGGATTACGGTGCGACCAACGGAAGCCGGCAGGTTTATCGAGCGGACGGATACTTTCCATATCTTCCGATGTAAGCGCAAAATCGAATACATCCAGATTTTGTTTCATACGCTCGATGTGCGTGCTTTTCGGAATAGCGATGATGCCGCGTTGCACCAAGTAACGCAGGGCGACTTGCTGCGCCGTTTTATCGTATCGTTCGGCCAAGGCTGTCAGTACAGGATTGGTCAGAAGGTCGGGATCGCCTTGTGCCAGCGGCGCCCAAGCCATGATCCGTGTATCATAGGAGTTCATTTCGGCTTCAGCGTCCCACTGCTGACTGAATACATTGGTTTTTAATTGGTTTACGGCAGGTTTTATTTCGGCACATTCGGCCATATCCACGAAGCGGTCGGGATAGAAGTTCGAGAGTCCGATGGCACGGACTTTTCCGGCCTTTACCGCTTTCTCCATCGCCCGCCATGTTCCCGGATAGTCGCTGAACGGCTGGTGGATAAGTAGCAGGTCGATGTAATCGGTGCGCAACTTACGGAGCGATTCGTCGATGCTGCGGGTTGCCTTTTCCTCTCCGGCATTAGTAATCCAGACTTTGGTGGTGAGAAAAAGTTCATCACGGGACACGTTGCATTTGGCAACGGCATTACCCACGCCCTCTTCGTTATAATAAGCCTGCGCCGTATCTATCAACCGATAACCTGCGCCGATGGCATCGAGCACGCAACGCTCACACTCTTCGGGCGATACTTGAAATACACCATATCCTACTATCGGCATTTCGATGCCGTTGTTTAATTTTACAGTCTGCATATCATTCTGTTTTAAGGGTTAATATTCTATTTGAGCAATATCGGCGCTCTGCATATCGAAAGCCTCTTCTGCTTTTTCCGCCATGTCGATATGTGTCCGGCTCCGGATCAACACATCGAAAGCGGCCTTGTCTTTAAGGTCGACGACCATCATCACGGCATCGAGACGTCCGAACAGTCCGCGTGTACGACCTACCATGATCTCTTCAATAACCGTTTCTTTCTCTTTCATGGCACGCATTTCGGCCATCTTCTGTTCTACCACGTCATCGGAAATTCCTTCCTTGACGTTGATGATAAATACATGACGTAACATATTCTTTTTTTTTATAAATCATTCGTGTATTCTATGTAACCCGATGCCTTTTACCGTAGGCAAATCCATATCGTCATAGATAGGACTTTTCCCTGTCTCCAGCAGGGCGATGGCATCCATTTCCTCTTTGAACAGCGTAAAATCGAGAATATTGAAGTTCTCGATCATCCGCTCCTTGTGTACGGATTTCGGGATAACCACGATATTACGCTGATTCAGCCAGCGAAGAATCACGGCTCCGACGCCCTTACCGTGCCGCTCTGCTATCGCTTTCAATGTAGGATGATTGAATATGTCATTCTGCCCTTCGGCAAAAGGTGCCCATGCTTCGTGCTGGATGCCTTCCTGCTGTAAGAAAATATTAGCAGCCTGCTGCTGGAAAAACGGATGGGTTTCAAGTTGGTTTACGACAGGTCTTATTTCGTTATGCAAGAAAAGGTCTTGCAGGCGTTCGTTGGAAAAACTCGTGACCCCGATAGCCCGGATACGTCCCTCTTTATAGAGCCGTTCCATCGCCCGCCATGCGGCATAGTAATTTCCGTAGGGTTTGTGCATCAAATAGAGGTCGAGGTAGTCCAATCCGAGCTTTTTCATTGAGAGGTCGAAAGCCCGCAACGCATCGTCGTACTCGTAGTCCTGTACCCACAATTTGGTGGTTATGAAAAACTCTTCACGTTTGATGCCACTTTGCCGGATGGCATTTCCCAACTGTTCTTCATTGAAATAGGCCGCAGCCGTATCGAATTTCCGATAACCGATCTCGATAGCATCATTCACGGCTCGTTCCGTTTCATTTTCAGGAATCTGAAAGACACCGAACCCGATGGCAGGCATCATTACTCCATTGTTTAATCTTACATTTTTCATATCCTTTATGGTTTTTAATTCTGATGCAAAATTACAGAGTACCTATTATTTTATCGTTGCATTATTCGGGGAAGAATTTTCACTATTCGTGGTTTTTTGTTATTTTCGCAGGAGATGAAAGAAAGAATGAGACATACAGACTTCGACGGGATTATTTTCGCTGATACATTGCAGGAATTTAATGCCTTACGATATGCAGGAAGAGTAATCCATATTCTTTGCAGCGAAGGAAATATGGGTTTCACGTTTCAGGATACCCGTTATAACATCGCGGCCGGGGATTATGTAATTCTGCCCAACGCCACACTCGTATCGGAATTTTCGGATTCCGAAGACTTTCAAGGTATCCTGATGAATCTTTCGGATGCGTTCGTTTCCTCGATTGCTATTCGCAGCAATTACGGCATTATTGGGTATCTGTCACTCTTGCAGAATCCGGTCATGAAACTTTCCTCCCATGATTTTCAAGTATGCAAGCAGGCTATGCACAGTATCCGGCAACGTCTGAAAGATAAAGAGCATCTGTTTTGGGAAGAATTGATGGGAAGCCTGCTCACAGCACACATCCTCGACCTCTATGATATTCATGCACGCAGTCAGAATAACGTGGAGGTGTCGGAACATATAACCTCGTTGCTTCGGAAATTCATAGAGCTGTTATATAACGGCGAATATATCCGAAACCGGGATCTCGATTTTTACGCTTCCCGACTTTGCATTACTCCTCATTACCTATCGGAGATATGTAAAAAGGTAAGTGGTAAACCTGCCACGTATTGGATTGACCGCTTTACTCTTCAAGAGATTACCCGTTTGCTGCGACAAAAAGAATTGTCTTTAACTACGATTGCCGAGCGAATGAATTTCTCATCTGTTTCTTATTTTAGTCGATATGTACAGAAGAGAATGAAAATAACTCCGTCGGAGTATAGAAAGGATACGTATATTCGTTAATTTCTATGGCATTTAATGTAAAACAAACGAAATAAGGATAGCCGTTTTTGTACGACTGTCCTTAATTTAAATCTTTATTATTCTTCCATTTGTAGAAAAGGAAGTTTATTGAATATCTAACCCTTTTCGCCAGACTGTTTTCTCCGTTCAGGCAACAAGTCGGACGGTTGAACAGAATCACATATATTACTCTAAATTCCGCCTGCTCCAGCATACTGGTATATTCACCAATTGAAGGGAAATAGAAAGAAAAGGCATAATCCATATCTTTTTTCAAAACTTATCCTCAAAGAGGCATGTACCATTGCCACATACCCTTTTCCTCCAAATTCACAGACAAGTTGCTCATGTAGTTTCAATGTCCGGTTGACCTGCCTTAATAACAGAGGCTGTTTCTCTTTATCAATCCAATGAAACAGTTTATAGAGTACGATATTATCACGGACAGGTACGCCTCCGTTAGTCATGTGCCTGTCTGCCGGTATAGGAGTATTCCGGCAATGGCCTTTCCCAATATTTCTTCCACCAACCCACGGGAGTACATATCAGCCGTATCGAACCTATTCAGACTGGCATCTGCACATATCCACCATACGTGTAGCTTCAGACATCTCTGTGTGGCTTTATCCTTCAAACCCGTGTGTACCACCGAAAGTGGCGGTTCCCAAAGTCAATGTCCGAACAAAAAAGTCCGGTTCCATTTAGATTTCTATATTCCATTGAGTATAAAATTAAAAATGATTATTAAACTAATAATAGCAATACCGACAAGCAGGTGACAGCAGTTGTGAAATAGCGGAATCCCTTCTCCGGCAGTTTTTTAACTAATGCAATTCCCAACACACCGCCTATAATAATAAAAGGAATGGTATAGGCATCTAATATCAGTGAGGAGGTGGTGATATTGCCCCATGCAAATATCTGCACGGGAATCTTCAGGTAGTTGATGACCAAAAAGAACCAAGCATTCGTCCCTACAAAACTATATTTGGGCATCTTGACCGATAGCAGGTAAATGGCCATCACAGGCCCCGCCGCATTGCCTATCATTGTGGTGAAGCCACCCATCAGTCCGAATAAAGGTCCGTACCACCAGTGGGAGGAAAGCGTATTTTCCTTACCTTTCCAGTCTGACCAGAACATCACAAGCAGTACCACTAAAAGACAGCCACCCATTAGGTGCTTGAACTCGGCGGGAGGAATTAGCTTGTCAACAAACAGCGCGACGGCAAACCCTACTAAAGCAGAAGGTAATAATTTCAGTATATACCTCCATTCGGCAATCCTGCGATAATACAGGACGGCTATCAAATCAGCCACACATAAGATGGGCAATATCAACCCGGTAGAAGGTTTGGCTCCGAAAGTCATTGCCATCATTGGTACAGCAAGCAAACTGATACCTTGAATACCGGTCTTAGACATACCGATAAACAGGGCAGACAAAAACAATATTCCCCAGTCGGAAGATGATTGTATCCACATCGAAAAGTCCATTATCATAATATACAACCGTTATAATCCAAGTACCTTTTTGAGCTCGTTACGCATAACTTCAGCATCCACATCCACACCTGTCCAGTATTTCACGGCAATCACAGCCTGATTGACAAGCATGTTCATACCCGGAAGTACGTATTGGCATCCGCGTGCCATCGCATCCTTGACAAAATGGGTGTACACCGGATTAGGAATGCAGTCGGCTACGACCATGTTAGGTAACAAGGTGTCGGAATCCATGTTCAGACGCTGATCTACATTCGGATAAAGTCCTACGGAAGTGGCATTAATCACGATGTCCGTATCGGCCGGAATTCGGTAAGAATGATTCCATAAGACAAAGTCTGCTTTGGCGGGTGTCTTGCCATTCAGCAAATCGGCCAGTTCCCATCCTGCGTTATCGATATTCAAAATAGTAATGGATGCAGCTTCCGCCAAAGCCATTTCTACACCAATGGCACGTGCAGCACCACCGGCTCCGAACAGAACCACCTTCTTGCCCGGAATGGAGGTCACTTCTGAAATGGCTTTCACAAAGCCTTTCCCATCCGTATTCTCACCTCTGGTCCTTTTATCTTTCCCGATGATGACCGTATTGACAGCCCCTATAATTTTAGCAGAGTCTCCCAACTCGTCCAGATATTGTATAACCTTGATTTTGTTGGGAATGGAACAGTTGAATCCTCTCCAGCCCATGGCCTTAGCTCCGTTTACGGCAGCTTCCAAATTATCCGGTCCTACCTCACAGTTGATATATCTGTAGTGCATACCGTGATGCTTGAAAGCGGCTTCCATGATAGCCACAGTAGGATTTTCGGACGCGGGTTTTGCAAATGAACCGACTAACCCCGGCAAAAAATCGGGAGCCGGAGTGTAATTTTTTAAATCATTGATACTCATAATCGGATAATTATATTGGTTACTAAATTCTACAATTTCAGGAAGGCGGGAATTATGCCGTTATCGTTGGTCAACTCGCACAATACGGCACAAGGTATTTTCGATAATAAATCCTCCTTGCTCACCTCATTCTATTCAGTCAGTTTTTCACAGTATTCTATTTTCTCTTTATTAGGACCGAGTATCGTAAAGAACTTTACCCCATGTTCCCAAAAAGGCAGGTATTGCACCTTTTCATCCAACATCTTGTGTCCGGTCTCTTTCATACTCTCAAATAGCAGGTCGATACCAGTAACATTCAACGCTATGTGGTCTATCGCTCCGGATTTATCTGCTACCTGTGTACTCTCGTAAATCTCCATTACCAGATTTCCCAGTTGCAGGAAAACCACGGCTTCTCCATTGTTCGGATTAACTGTTTGCCAGACCGGTTCAAAACCGAGGCTCCGGTAGAATTGCATACTCTTTCCAATGTCGTTTGTCGGAATACCGACATGCTGTATTCCTGTAATTTTTGCCTTTATCTCCATAGTTTATTGCTTATTAAAAATAGATTCTTTGATGACTGACAGTACCCCTCCGGCATCGTTGGACGGGGCTGTATAACGTGCGTAACGCTTCAACTCCTCCGAAGCATTTTCCATTGCATAGCTGTAAACCACGGACTGAAGCATTTCAGCATCGTTCATCTGATCACCGAAAGCCATACACTCGTCCGGCGTTACGGAAAAATACGACTGAATTAGCTTCAAGGCATTGCCCTTATTCGCATCCCGATGGCTTACGTCCAACCAGTTCGATCCGGAAACAACCACTTTCAGGCTATTATTGAAATGCTCCATGATGGGATAGCTGTTTATAGCAGAACCTCGGAAATCGTAAACAGCTATTTTCAGAAATCTGTCATCGGTGACATTCATCAAATCCGGTACGACATTACATTTCTCATAATAAGTATATGCCTGCTTTACAAAATCCGGGTGGTAGTCTTCTATATATGCCTTGTTCTTTCCGCATAAAACAGGATAAGCTCCCTCTATTTCCCGAACTTCACGTATGACCTCACGGGCTTTTTCTACGGGAACATCCACTATTAGCAACTCTTGGGAATTAAAAAGGACATAAGTTCCGTTTTCTGCTATAAATATGATTTTATCTTTTATAAGGTTGAAAAGTTTCAGCAAGTTGTAGTATTGTCTGCCACTTGCGGCAACAAACATTATATCTTTATTACTTAAATCTTCAAACATAGTGAAAAACTCCGGATTCAATATTCCATTTGAATCCAAAAGTGTACCGTCCATATCGGATGCTATCAGTTTTATGGGATTATTTTTCATGTCTCTCTCTATTAATCTTTTGACTTTGCAAAGGTAGGGTATGTTTTTAACATGTAATTCTATTATATTTGCTAATTACTTTCTTATATTTGCGAAAACAAAAAAGAAGGAAATATGGGTATACTGGAACGTAAAATCATTCACGAGCGGACAACATTATGCAGTCATATTCTTTATCCTCAATTCGTATTGCCCCGTCATAAGCATGTAGAATACGAAATTATGCTGTTTACCCGTGGAAGTGGAAAACAGTTTGTTGGGGAAGGGGTTCTTGACTATCAAAAGGGAGACATCGCATTAATCGGCAGTAATGTTCCTCATTTGCATCTTTGTAATACCAAACTGAATTCTACGATAAACTTTGAATCAAGTGCAGGAGAGGCTTTGCAGTTCCATCCAATAATATTTCCTTTCAAGTTGGAGGATATACCTGATTATCAACTTATTTATCAGTTGCTTCAAAAGAGTCAATATGGGATACGTTTTTATGATAAAGAGTTATTCGAGGAATTAGGACAACGGTTTCAAGACATTGATCATTATGAATATACCCATCGGATAATAGCTCTCTTTCAAATTTTGGAGCGGCTGTCTGCATGTAAAAACATAAAACTTCTGTCCAGTACGGCATATAGCAATACGAATTTTGCCGTAGAAGTCAATGAGCCCGTCAGTAAAGTATATACCTATTTATTCAACCATTATAAGGAGAAAATCACATTACAGGAAATCGCCAATTACGTCAAGCAAAATCCATCGGCACTATGCCGTTATTTTCGGCAACGGACAGATAAAAGTATCTTTCAATGTCTTGCGGAAATTAGGGTGGAACATGCTTGTAAGTTACTATCATATTCCAATTTGAGCGTCTCTCAAATAGCCTACGAGTCAGGGTATGGTAATGTCCCATATTTTATCAAACAATTTGAAAGCATAACTCAACGGACTCCTAAAGAATATCGTAATCAAATAGAAAAAATATAGAATGAAATACCCTTGGAAGTTATCGTGTAATTCTGGAAGACATTTCATTTAGGATAGATAGAACAACGCTGGACAACAAACAGGAAGCGTATGGACTGAAATATTGATTTCAGCAACAATAAGCTGATAATTTATTGAATTTGGCTATCTGTGAATGTGTATTTCTCAAAAATAATGCTGCTGTAATCGTTACCTATTTAACGATGTCTTCCCATGTGCCATGTTGCGTTTTCGGCTTCGACATCGTAGTCAGGTTCTCTCTAAACCCCTTGTTTACAACCTTCTTGCTCCAATCCGCTCTAACTCTCGGTTTTTATCCTTATCTTTGCCAGAAATAATGAATGCTTATGTGTGTTACTTTGTCTACTGCTGATGATTTTGAGGAACTGACCGAGCTGTGGGAAGCGTCGGTGCGTGCTACTCATCATTTTATTCCCGAACAATATATTCTGAAACTCAGACCGTTGGTGTGGAGTGTTTATCTTCATAGCATGCCTGTCTACATAGTGCGAGGGCCGGAACGGATAGAAGGCTTTATGGGGATAAACGGTGATATGTTGGAGATGCTTTTTGTGCACCCCCAAAGCATGGGAAAAGGAATAGGGAAGAAATTACTGCAGTATGCCATCAACTATTGTCATGTTCATTATGTTGATGTAAATGAACAGAATGAGCAGGCTTATGGTTTTTACCGTCACTTAGGATTTGAGGTGATAGGCAGAGATGCTACTGATGCATCAGGTGAACCGTATCCTATATTACATTTAAAATTAAAGGAAAACATGAAAATAGAAAATTGGGGAATAGTTCCTTACTCCGAAGCTTGGGAAAGACAAACCGTGCTTTTCAATGCACTGGTGGAAGCAAAGCAGGAAAGAAAGCCTTATGAGAACAGAATTATTTTTGTAGAACACCCTCACGTCTATACGTTGGGAAAGAGTGGAAAAGATGTAAATATGTTGTTGGGTGAGGCACAGTTGCAAGCTATCGGTGCAACGCTCTATCATATTGATAGAGGGGGAGATATTACATATCACGGTCCCGGACAGTTGGTTTGCTATCCCATTCTGAATTTGGAAGACTATCATTTGGGTTTGAAAGACTACATTCATCTATTGGAGGAAGCGGTGATTAAGGTATGTGCTTCGTATGGTATAGAAGCTAGCAGGGTAAAAGGGGCAACAGGCGTATGGCTTGCTATCGGAACTTCTCAGGAACGGAAGATTTGTGCTATGGGGGTGCGTAGTAGTCATTTCGTTACGATGCATGGGCTGGCATTGAATGTCAATACGGATTTGCGTTATTTTGGATATATCAATCCATGTGGATTTATAGATAAAGGAGTGACTTCTTTGCAGAAGGAATTGGGCAAAGAAGTTCCGATGGAAGAAGTCATAGCACGTTTGCAACAGGCATTGTGCGGGCTGTTGTCATAAATGTATCAAAAATAACATTTATCTCATGAGTAGCGCTTCGGATATCGGAGTATGATACTCAACAGTGCAAATATCCCGATGGTAACCGGATAGTATAAATACTCGATTACACTCAGTGGTGACAATGCAGCTAGTTTGGAAGCAATTAACATCTGTGCTCCGTAAGGGATTATTCCTTGGATGACACAGGAGAAAGTATCCAGAATGCTTGCACTCTTGCGCTTGTCCACTCTGTAGCGGGTAGCTATGTCGTTTGCCAACGGGCCTACGGTGATGATGGCTATCGTATTGTTTGCCGTGCAAAAGTTGGCAATGCTCACCAATGCTGCAATGCATAATTCGGCACCTCGTTTGCTGTTTACGTGTTTGGTTAGTTTTTGAATAATATAATCCACTCCACCGTTAAAACGAATCAGTTCCAACATTCCGCCTGCCATGAGTGTGATGATAATTAAATCACCCATTCCCGTGATGCCTGTTCCCATAGAGCCAAACCAGTCGAAGAAGCTGATACTTCCGGTCAATATTCCGATGATTCCTGTGCTGGCAATTCCCAAGATGAGCACTAAGGCCACATTCATACCGGCAATGGCTGTTCCCAGCACCACCAGGTAAGGAATAACTTTCACCCATTCTACTGAATGTACTTCGGGAGTAGTCATAATATCCATTCCCCTGAAAATATAATAACCGAACACTATCAATGCCGCCGGCAAAGCAATCATAAAGTTTACCCGAAACTTATCACGCATGGCACATCCTTGGGTGCGCGTGGCTGCGATGGTAGTATCCGAAATAAAGGAAAGATTATCACCGAAAAAGGCGCCTCCCACCACAATACCTACCATGAATGCCAGATTCATGTCTGTTTTCTCGGCAATACCTGCCACTACCGGCACTAATGCTACAATTGTTCCTACCGAGGTTCCAATGGAGATGGATATGAAACAGGCAGCTAGAAAGACACCTGCCAATAAGAGGTTGTCAGGCAATAAATGGAGCGTCATATTAACGGTTGCATCGATGGCGCCGATATCTTTTGCACTTTGGGCAAAAGCACCTGCCAAAATAAAAATCCATATCATCAACATGATGTTCTTATTGGCTGCACCGATGGAGTATTGCAACATTCGTTCATTCAGGCTCAGTCCTTTGGTGATGCAGACAGCATATACCGAAGAAACCATGAATGCAACGGTTATGGGGACTTTATAAAAATCATCTACTATGAGAGATGTTACCAAATAAAGACACAGAAATACCAGTAACGGACTAAGTGCCCATAGACTGGGTTTATTGGTTATAGGAGTTAATTTTTCACCGTTCATGAATTTCTATTTTTATGAAATGGGGTGCAAAGTTACAAAAAAGACTGCTTGATACCTCGTTAGCAGAATTAATTTATCCTTTTTTGGGTTACTAAGCGTGAGTTCGGTATTAAGAATACCGGGTTGTGGATTGGGTTTAGTGATAGAAGGATATTATGAATAGAAGAACAAAAGAACAAATCCAAACACCCTATTTAGAATTTGCCCTTTTGTTCTTCTCCTAAAGGAATAATGTGGCGAATATAGGTATCAGAGGGTTACTCCTGTTTTAAAGATGGCTATTTCGCGGTAATTCTTCTTTTCATTATTTACGAATTCGCCGCTTGCCACTTTGATGACATAATCAATGAATCTTTCGCATGTCTTTTCCATCGGTTCATGCTCTACAATAACACCCGCATTGAAGTCTATCCATCCCGGCTTGTTTTTTGCCAGTGCGGAGTTGGTTGAAATCTTCATGGTGGGGACATAAGTGCCGAAAGGAGTACCGCGACCGGTAGTGAAAAGCACCATGTGGCAACCGCAAGAGGCGAGGGCAGTAGCTGCCACTAAGTCGTTGCCCGGCGCCGAAAGCAGATTCAGTCCTTTCACTTTTAGGCGTTCGCCATAAGGCAATACCCCGTCAACGTAAGATTTGCCGCACTTTTGTGTACAGCCTAATGCCTTGTCTTCCAGTGTAGAGATACCGCCCGCCTTGTTTCCCGGTGACGGATTTTCGCCTACCGGTTCCCCATGAGACAAGAAGTATTCCTTAAAGTTATTGATGAGCCGGACAGTCTGCTCAAACAATTCTTTGTTACGGCAACGGTTCATCAAGATAGTTTCCGCACCAAACATTTCCGGCACTTCCGTCAAGACTGAGGTACCTCCTTGGGCAATAAGAAAATCGGAGAACATTCCCAGCAAGGGATTGGCTGTGATGCCCGAAAAACCGTCCGATCCGCCACACTTCAGACCTACTCTCAGTTCGGATAAAGGAACTTCCACCCGCACATCTTCTTTTGCCTTGGCATAAAGTTCGCGCAATATTTTCATTCCTTCTTCAAATTCATCGCCCACTTTTTGAGTAACCATAAATTTCACACGGTCGGTGTCATACTCTCCAAGGAACTCACGAAATACATCAGGCTGGTTGTTTTCGCATCCCAGACTGACAATCAATACGGCTCCCGCATTGGGATGCAGTACCATGTCACGCAGAATTTTCTTAGTGTTTTCATGGTCGTCACCCAGTTGGGAACAGCCATAATTATGAGGAAATGCCATGATAGCATCTAATCCTTCGCCGTTGGTTTCGCGTCTCAATGCCTCTGCCAGTTGGTTGATTATGCCATTAACGCATCCCACAGTTGGGATAATCCATATCTCATTGCGGATGCCCACTTCTCCGTTCTTACGGCGGTATCCTTTAAAAGTCAAATCCTTTTTGGGAATGTCCAGTGAGACTTCCACCGGATTATAAGTATATTCCAGCAATCCGGCAAGGTTGGTCTGGATTTGCTTTTCATTCATCCAGCTTCCCTGTTTCACAGCCATGCGCGCATGTCCGATGGGGTAACCGTATTTAATGATATCCTCTCCTTCAGAAAAGTCTTTTAAAGCCACTTTATGCCCGGCGGGTATGTTCTCTTTCAGAACGATTGAAACACCATCCACAGTAATTGTTTCACCGGATTTAAGTTCTGAGATAGCGACAGCAACATTGTCGGCCGGATTGATTTTTAAATACTTTGTTTCCATTTATGTCAGTTATTAGATTTGTTTTTTGTGGGCATCCAGATAGAAATCTATATTCTCTACTGTCAGCAAGGTAATGGGCATATAGTTGCACTGCTTCACTTCTTTTTTGAAAATGAGATGATTGCAAAGACTTTCCACACCGCAGTATCCCTGAACGGACGGTTGCTGTGCAATCAAAAAATCTACAGTTCCTTCTTTCAGGCAGTGTACATTGCGGCTCAGCAGGTCATACCCCATCAGCTTGAAGTCCTTTTTGTTATGCTTTAGCAAATACTCTCCCACAATATATACTTTGGAATTGAACGTGATACCGCAATTAATTTGAGGATGTTCGATAAAGAAGCGTTGTAGCAGTATCTCATCCTCGTCGGGACGCTTGGCGTAGAGGTTTAGTTCTACAATCCGACAGTCGGGGAAATGTTCCTGCATGTATTTTCTGAAACCTTTCTCCCGGTTCTCCTGTTGGTTGGACCCCAATCGCCCTTCATTAATTTGACGGAACACGACAATTTCTTTCGGTCTCTCTCCCAGCATCATTGCCATGCGTGCGGCAAAATAACCGCTTTGTTCGGATTTCTGCCCAAAGAATGCCAAAGGACGAAGACTGGGTACATTGGAGTCGATAAAGATGTAAGGGATTTCCTTCTTTTGCAATTGTTCGATAAACTGTGAAGTGATTTCGGGAACGGTGGGAGCCACCAAAACTCCGTCCACTTCCCGGGCCAATATCTCTTTGCCGGAATTTGTGAAAGAAGCATATTCATATTGGTCGTAATAGGAGATGGAGAGCGTGATATGGAAATCAGAAAATGTTTCCACAGCACGTTTTATGCCGGCTTCCACATCAGTCCAATAGTCTCCTTCTTTGTGCTGGGGAAGCAGACAGACAAACAGATACTTTTTGTTTGAGGCCAATGCACTGGCATACATATTGGGCTGGTAATCCAGTTGCTTTAAGATTTCTTCCACTCTCTTTCGGCTGGCTTCCGAAACTCCGGTGCGGCCATGCAATACGCGGTCTACTGTGCCAACCGATACGTCCGCTAAGCGGGCAATATCTTTAATTCTGATTCTTTCGGGCAGTTTATTCATATACCTTATTATATATAGCGTGCTCGGACACACTAATAAATTATTTTTTTCACCCACAAATATATAACAATTTTTGGTATTAAAAAAATAAATAGTACCTTTGTGCACGTACACGGATGAAATATCCGAGTAGGGGACTGGGCGAAGATGTTAAAGCCTTAACAACTATCGGCTTGCAGACCAGTGCTTTAGTAAAGTGTAAAGTGAAACGAACAGATAAATAACAATTTAAAATCACGTAATTATGGGAAAAATAGTAACCTTAGGTGAAATCATGTTGAGACTCTCAACTCCGGGAAACACACGGTTTGTACAGTCAGACTCATTTGACGTAGTTTATGGCGGTGGTGAGGCAAATGTGGCAGTGAGCTGCGCCAATTATGGTCATGAAGCTTATTTTGTAACAAAACTACCGAAGCACGAAATCGGCCAGTCTGCTGTCAATGCTTTGCGCAAATATGGTGTGAAGACTGATTTCATTACTCGTGGTGGTGACCGCGTGGGTATCTATTATTTGGAAACGGGAGCGTCAATGCGTCCTAGCAAGGTTATTTATGACCGTGCACACTCGGCTATCTCAGAGGCCGACCCCACTGATTTTGATTTCGATGCCATTATGGAAGGGGCCGACTGGTTCCATTGGTCAGGTATTACTCCTGCCATTTCCGACAAGGCTGCCGAGTTGACCCGATTGGCTTGTGAAGCCGCCAAACGTCATGGTGTGACGGTTTCTGTAGACCTCAACTTCCGTAAAAAGCTGTGGACAAAAGAAAAGGCACAGTCTATCATGAAACCGTTGATGAAGTATGTGGATGTATGCATTGGTAATGAGGAAGATGCGGAACTTTGCCTTGGGTTCAAACCGGAAGCAAATGTGGAAGCCGGCGAAACAAATGCCGAAGGCTACAAAGGCATTTTCAAGGCAATGGCTCAGGAGTTCGGATTCAAATATGTTATTTCAACTTTGCGTGAATCGTTCTCGGCTTCTCACAACGGCTGGAAGGCAATGATTTATAACGGTGAGGAATTCTATGAATCAAAGCGTTATGATATCAATCCTATTATTGACCGTGTAGGTGGCGGCGACTCATTCTCAGGAGGTATTATTCATGGATTGCTGACAAAACCCAATCAGGGTGCGGCTTTGGAATTTGCTGTTGCAGCTTCTGCCTTGAAGCACACCATCAATGGTGACTTCAATCTGGTTTCTGCTGAGGAAGTGGAAGCATTGGCAGGCGGCGATGCCAGCGGACGTGTTCAGAGATAAGAATTCAGACATATTTTTGTAAAACAGTAAAATGGCAAAATTTGATAAAATAGCTGTGTTGAACAAGATTGGTTCTACCGGCATGGTTCCTGTGTTCTACCATAAAGATGCAGAAGTGGCAAAGAAAGTGGTAAAAGCCTGTTATGAAGGCGGCGTTCGTGCGTTTGAATTCACTAATCGTGGTGATTTTGCTCACGAAGTATTTGCCGAGGTAGTAAAATATGCAGCTAAGGAGTGTCCTGAAATGGCAATGGGAGTTGGCTCGGTTGTTGATCCGGCTACCGCTGCACTGTATCTTCAGTTAGGGGCAAATTTCGTTGTCGGCCCATTGTTTAATCCTGAAATAGCCAAGATTTGCAACCGTCGTCTGGTGGCTTATACTCCGGGATGCGGAAGCGTGTCTGAGGTAGGTTTTGCACAAGAAGTGGGCTGTGACCTTTGCAAGTTGTTCCCCGGTGATGTACTCGGTCCGAAGTTGGTAAAAGGTTTGCTGGCACCGATGCCTTGGTCAAAACTGATGGTGACCGGTGGGGTAGAGCCTACTCAGGAAAATCTTACTTCATGGATTAAAGCAGGTGTTTTCTGCGTAGGTATGGGCTCTAAGCTTTTCCCGAAAGATAAAGTGGAAGCGGAAGACTGGGCTTATGTTACTGCAAAATGTAAAGAGGCTTTAGGCTACATTGCCGAGGCTCGCGCAAATAAATAAAGAGCAGGCTCCCCTCGTTGTGTGTAGGGGAGATGCTAAGGCAAGATTATCATTTTGTTTAAAGGTGTGTATAAAAAAGGGTGAAAGCCGTCGCAAACTGAATTTGCGGCGGCTTTTCGTTTAAAATATTAGTGAAAAGATTGGTGGATAAACGATAATTTTGTTCTTTTGTGTCATATTTAGAAATAGAATTAAAAACCATTAACAACTTACACGAAAATGAAAAAGACTTTGATGAAACTGGCAGTTGTACTGTTGTGTATGACGTGTTCTGTACCGGTAATGGCACAGTTCAATTTGAAAAAGGCCATAGGTGGCGCTGTGAAAGCTGCAAAGGCAGTTACGCTGACCGATGAGCAGATGAGGGAATATGTAAAAGAATATATTGACTGGATGGACAAACACAATCAGGTATGTGCCGATGATGATCCATACACAGTTCGTTTGAAAAAGCTGACCGAAGGTTTGAGTGAAGTGGAAGGCATTCCTTTGAATTTCAAGGTGTACTATGTGATTGATGTGAATGCGTTTGCTTGTGCCGATGGTAGTGTCCGTGTCTTTTCTTCTTTGATGGACATTATGAGTGATGAAGAATTGCTGGGCGTAATTGGCCACGAGGTAGGTCATGTAGCCCATAAGGATTCTAAGAACGGTTTCCGCACGGCATTGCTGACTTCAGCTTTGAAAGACGGTATTTCTTCGCAAGGCGGCAAAGCTGCTGCACTTACAGAATCTCAGTTGGGCGATTTGGGAGAAGCGTTGGTTAATGCCACTTACTCACAAAAACAGGAGCGTGAGGCGGATGACTACGGTTACGAGTTTCTGAAGAAAGCAGGGAAAAATCCGTGGGCAATGGCTCTGTCTTTCCAAAAACTGAAACAGTTGCAGGAAGAAGCCGGTGCACAGAAGAGCAGTAAACTGAATCAGTTATTCTCTACTCACCCCGATCTTGATGTCCGCATCAAGCGTATGGAGGAAAGAGCTACCGGCGAAGGTATCGAAAAGCCGGAGAATAAAACACCGGAGGCTGCCCAATAAGACATAAGAACATCCGTGTTGTTTGTTAAAACAGACAATGACAGCTTAAGGAAGTTGTAAATCATAAAAAGAGTCATATTCTTACTCAGGATTGAGTTTGATATGACTCTTTTTTGTGGTTATGTTTTATATAATGTTCGGACAGAATGTTTCCGCTGAATTATTTCTTCAGCCACTTGTCCAGCCAGCTAAAGAAGGTGCGTTGCCACAACACTCCGTTCTGGGGCTTCAATACCCAATGGTTTTCGTCCGGGTAAAGCAATAGCTCGGCAGGAACTCCGCGAAGCACGGCTGCATTAAAGGCAGACATACCCTGTGAGGCCAGGATGCGATAGTCCTTTTCACCGTGGATACACAGGATGGGGGTATCCCATTTGTCTACAAAACGGTGGGGCGAATTGGCAAACGTGCGTTGTGCCGTTGCATTATTCTTATCCCAGTATGCGCCGCCCATATCCCAATTGGCAAACCACATTTCTTCCGTTTCCAGATATTGCTGTTCTATATTGAAGATACCATCGTGTGCGATGAAGGCTTTAAAGCGCTTGTCATGGTGACCGGCCAGCCAATAGACCGAATATCCGCCGAAGCTGGCGCCCACACATCCCAGACGGTCTGTGTCCACATAAGGCTCCTTAGAAATATCATCGATGGCCGACAGATAGTCTTTCATACACTGACCTCCGTAATCGCCACTGATTTGTTCCAGCCATTCCATGCCGAAGCCGGGCAGACCGCGACGGTTGGGGGCAATGATGATGTAGTCGTTGGCCGCCATTATCTGGAAGTTCCAACGGTAGCTCCAGAACTGGCTGACAGGACTTTGCGGGCCGCCTTCGCAGAATAGCAGAGTGGGGTATTTCTTGTTCGGATCAAAGTTGGTGGGATAGATTACCCATGAAAGCATTTGTTTGCCATCGGTGGTCTTGGTCCATCTTTCTTCCACTTTGCCCAATTTCAGCTGATTGAAGATGTGGTCATTCTCATGTGAGATTTGAGCCAACTGACCGTCGGCAGGAGTGAGGGTATAGATTTCATCGGCTGCACTGATGGAATGGCGTTTGGTAACCACCTTATCGCCTGCCATCGCCACCGAACCGTAGTCGTACATACCGTCGGTCAGTTTCTTCACTTCGCCGTTCAGGTTAGTACTGTATATCATGCTGGTACCATGCCATACACCGACAAAGTACAGGCTTTGGGAGTCATTGTTCCAGCAATAGTCGTCTACACCCGATTCGAAACTCTCGGTGATATAAGTCTTCTTTTTGCTGCCCAAATCCATTACACACAGGCGGTTGCGGTCACTCTCATATCCGTCGCGTTCCATGCTTTGCCATGCGATGTACTTGCCGTCGGGCGAGAATTTGGGGTTGATGTCATACCCTTTGTTCTCGTCCTTTACAGTCAGTTTGACTGCTTGTGGGGTAGCGCCGTCCATTGCATTGGTCATGGTAGCAGGTATGCTGCTTTCAGTATAGTTCTTGCATAGATTCTCGGTCTTTTTGCTTTCCAAATCATAAAGGTAGATATCCGAATCGGTAGAGATGGCGTAAGCCAGCCCTTGCTTCTTGCGGCTGGTATAGGCTATTTGTTTAGAGTCGCTGCTCCATGCCAGTTGCTCGATGCCGCCGAACGGTTTCATCGGAGCTTCAAACGGTTCGCCCTCCATAATGTCGGTGGCCGTTCCCATCATGTTGCCGTCAAAGTCGGCTACAAAGGGATGCGGAGTCGTTTCCACCCATTCGTCCCAATGCTTGTACATCAGGTCGTTTACAATGATACCGCTGGCTTTGGGCAGGTCAGGATAGAGGTCTACGGTGCGCTGACCATATTTTACCTGCGAAATGAAAAGAATTTTTCTGCCATCCGGTGAGAACGAGAATCCTTCTATGTCTCCTTTGAAGTCGGAGATGATGCGGCGTTCCGAACCGTCAGGGTTCATTTCCCAAATCTGGCTGCCGCCACTTTCATTGCACAGGAATGCAATCTTGGTTCCTCCCTTTATCCATTGGGGCTCTCCTTCGTTCCAGGCTGTTTGGGTAAGCAGGGTATTGTTTTGCCCGTCGGCATCCATTACATAAATCACACGGTGGCTTTTGTTTTCGGGAACACTGTAGTATGCTACGGTGTAGGCTATTTTCTTGCCGTCGGGTGATACACTCAAGCTGCCTATACGTCCCATTGCCCAGAGGGTTTCGGGGGTGAGGCGGCCGTCTTTGATGGAAATCTCTTGCTTACCGATGATGGGCTCGTAGCCCTGTCCTTCCTGCTTTATCTCAGTGCAGGAAGAAGCTAGCATAAGTGCTGCTGCCATGATGGTTGCGCTTGATTTATTCATACTTAAAAGCTATTTTTTGATGATTAAATGATTGCAAAAATACACATAAAAGCCGGTGAAGTGAAATGTTCTTGCATATTTGTTCTTTTCTTTGTCCGCTTCAGGGAATGCTGTTGGTGTATTGGGTGTGTGGGGTATGGTCATTCGTCTTTTCGTCTCACATAAATCATTCCGTTTCTTTTTCCTTCCGTTGTGATTCCGCTGGCCGGGTCTTCTCTCAATCGTTTCAGTTCCAGGGTGGCGCTTGTCTTGCGCAGCCCGGTCAGCTTCATATAATCGGCTACGCGCATAAAATGATGTTCATCCAGATATTTCAAGGCGAGTGCGATACGCTCTTCGGGTGAGTAGGGCGAATGGTGGATGCGGCTCACCCCCGCACGCTTCAAGTCACAATGCCGGGCGGTTTCTTTTATCAGCTCCTTGCTGGCGCGGAAGTTTACCCCGTTCACCATGATGCTCCGCGCGTTTCGTTTTTGTTCGTCACCGTCCAGTGTGTCCGTTTCTTTGCCTTCGGCTATTCCCAAAGTGGGTTTGAAGGTTCCCACACCGTCGATGCTCACGCTGTATCCTTGTGCCATATAATAAGCCAGTTCGTCGGCAAGAGTGGTAAGTACGTGCAATACATTTCCTTCGCTCAGCCCTGAACCCGGACGTGCCAGCTTGCTGACGAATTCCCGGGCATTGATATTGTGATAGGTTTTCATGCGGTAGAACACCCGCTGTTCACCTGAGCCGTCCAGGTCACTCATTTCCTGTTTGATGTATTCAGCCATAATTGTCTGTCTGTATAAAGTTGATATTCATAGTATCCAAAGTCTTTGGAATCCCTATACAAAGGTACTATATGCCTGATGTATATCCTAATTTTTACCATTGATTTACAGGTTGATGGCATTGGTTTATGGATTAGTGCTTGTGATTTACGGATTAGTGGCTGTAATCCGGTTGTGCAGCAGGAAGCTTTGGGGTTTGTGATGGCATGAGGGAGGCTTTGTAAGGGGAAGGAAAAGAGTATGAGACGGTGTGGCGGGGGATTTCAATCAGTCCGCAATCCCCTCATCGGGTTGGTGCATCGGAAGAAAAGGCGGGGGCGGCCAAATCTCATTGAGAAATGGTCGCCCCCTTGATAATTATTAATTCAAAAAAAATGTAATGTTGCGGAGTTTTATTTTTTTCCTTTGTTCATTCTTTCCTGCTGCAGACGCTCCTGTTCTTTCTGCAGTGCTTCCAGCTTGGCCATCAGGCCACCGCCAGCTTTACCGCCGTTTTTCTGTTTCTTCTTTTCCTTGTTGGCTTCCAACTGTGCTAGAAGTTTCTTTTCATCGGTTGTCTTGCGCAGGATTACCATAGTCAGGATACCTATCAGACCGGAAATGAAGTAATAATAGTTCAGACCGGAAGAGTAACCGTTGAAAATGAAGATAAACATCACAGGCATGATATACATCATCAGTTTCATGCCCGGCATTTGCTGTTGGCCGGTGTCCTGTTGCTTCATGGTGTACACTGTATTCAGTATGTTGGTGATGCTGAACAGCAGACAGAACAGGCTCAAGTGGTTGCCCAGTAAAGGAATAGTGGTGCTCCAATGAATGATATCATCGTAAGTAGACATATCGGGAGCCCATAAGAAACTCTGTTGGCGCAGCTCGATGGCGTTTGGCACAAAGAAGAACAAGGCCATGAATACCGGCATTTGAATCAGCATAGGCAGACAGCCGCCCATCGGACTGACACCGTATTTGCTGTAAAGTGCCATTGTTTCCTGTTGCTTCTTCAGCGCATCCTCCTTTTTGGGATATTTGGCATTGATTTCGTTGATATAAGGCTTCAATACGCGCATCTTGGCAGACGACATATATGACTTGTGGGTAGCCGGATATACCAGTGCTTTTACGATAATGGTCATCAACAACAACACTATACCCATGCTCAGTCCCCAACCAGACAGCCAGTCGAACAAGGGGATGGTAAACCAGCGGTTAATCCATCGGATAATCGGCCAGCCCAAATATACCAGGTCTTCCAGTTCCAGGTCTTTTTGTGAAAGGCTCAAGTCATTGCTTGCCAGCAGTGTCTTGAAACGGTTGGGGCCGAAATAGAACTGCATATTGGTAGCCTGTTTTCCCGTGGGGTCAAAGAATGTGGTCATGTCTGCGGTATAGTTCTTCATATATCCGCTTCCCTCTTTTTGGGGAGTAGAGACCAGCGAAGCCTTGTCGAAGTCCTGATCGGCAATCAGCACGCTTGAGAAGAACTGGTTCTTGAACGCAATCCAGTCCAAGCGGTCGGTTACTTCTTCTTTGGCGTCTTTCATTTCGCTCAGGTAGTCGGAGCCTTTGTTTACCGGCTTGTAAGTGAGTGAAGTATAGCGTTGCTCAAAGCTGAATCCCTTTTCCAATTGGCGTGCACGCTGATGCCAGTTGATGTTGACAGTGTTGGCTGCTGCGGGGAAGAAATTCTGCATTCCGTTGGCACGGATGGAGAAATTCACCACATAGGTGTTGGGCAACAGCTTGTAATCAAAATCAATATAGCCTGCACCGTTGGTGGTCAGTCGCATCGTCACTGTAGTGTCTGTCACATTGGTCGGCTGGAAATAGAGGTCTTCGGTCAAGATGTTTTCGTTCTTTCCTTCGAAAGCGAAGTTCATGCCCGAGTCCTTTTCGTCGAACAGATCCAATGGCTTGCCGTCCTGACCGTTATAATCTTTCAGCATGGCAGCGCACACACGTCCGCCTTTATTAGTAAATGTTACTTTTACCAAATCGTTTTCCAGCGTTGTCAACTGCTCCGTACCCTGGCTCGCGCCATAAAGGAGTGAAGTGGAGTCTGCCTGTATTGTATGGGCCGGACTCTGCTGTGCTGCTGCCTGTTCTTGCATGGCAGCTTCTTTTTGGGCGATAGCCTGAATGGAATCCTGGTAGTGTTTTGCACGTGCCATCTCTTCCTGGCTGGGACGGTTGTAGATGCTGAAGCCTATTACAACTGCACCAATCAGGGCGAATCCCACTAAAGTGTTTTTGTCCATTTTTTCTTGTTTACCTTATTTATATTATAATTCTCGTTTTATCCTTTGTTAATGGCTGCCTTGATGAATGACAGGAATAACGGATGCGGTTTCAGTACGGTACTGCTGTATTCGGGATGGAACTGCACTCCGATGAACCATCTCAGGGTAGGAATCTCAACAATCTCCACCAAGTCCGATTCGGGGTTGATACCGACACACTTCATACCAGCTTTCTCAAATTCCTGTTTGTAGTCATTGTTGAATTCATAGCGATGGCGGTGACGTTCCTGAATGTGCTCGCTCTTATAGGCTTCGAAAGTCTTGGAATTCTGGTCGAGCACACATTCGTAAGCTCCCAGACGCATTGTGCCGCCCATGTTGGTGATGGCCTTCTGTTCTTCCATGATATCGATAACATTGTGCGGAGTCTTTTCATCCATCTCGCGGCTGTTGGCATCAGCATAGCCCAATACATTGCGGGCAAATTCGATGGCGATGCACTGCATGCCTAGACATATACCGAATGTGGGAACATTGTGTGTACGAGCGTACTTGATAGCTACAAACTTACCTTCGATACCACGCTGTCCGAAGCCCGGGCAGATAATGATACCGTCCATGTCTTTGATTTGCTCTTCCACATTTTCATCAGTCAGTTTCTCGCTGTTGATGAAGTGGATGTCGGCCTTGCGGTCGTTGTATGTTGCTGCCTGTGACAATGCTTCGAGGATAGATTTATAAGCATCCTGCAAATCATATTTTCCCACTAAGCCTATTTTTACTTTTTCGGTAGCTTTGTGACGACGGTCGAGGAAGTCTCTCCACGGGCCGAGGGTAGGAGTCTCGCCTACGGGTAAGCCCATTTTCTGAAGGATGGTGACGTCCAGACCTTGTTCCTGCATGCGTACGGGAACTTCATAAATAGTCGGCATATCCATGGACTGTACCACTGCATTTTCGTCTACATTGCAGAATAGAGCGACTTTCTTCTTCAGGTTAGTGCTCAATTCGTGTTCTGTGCGCAGTACCAAAATATCCGGCTGGATACCTACGGATTGCAGCTCTTTTACAGAATGTTGTGTCGGCTTTGTTTTCAGTTCGCCGGCAGCAGCCAAATAGGGTACATAAGTAAGGTGTACGCACAAAGCGTTGCGTCCCATTTCCCATTTCAACTGACGGATACTTTCCAAGTAAGGCAATGACTCGATATCACCTACCGTGCCTCCGATTTCGGTGATTACGAAGTCAAATTTATTTTTAGTGCCTAATAATTTTACGTTGCGCTTAATTTCGTCGGTGATATGAGGAATAACCTGAATGGTTTTTCCCAAATAGTCGCCACGGCGTTCTTTGTCGATAACACTCTTATAAATACGACCGGTTGTAATGTTGTTGGCTTTAGTTGTCTGGATGCCTAAGAAACGTTCATAGTGCCCCAGGTCAAGATCGGCTTCGTGACCGTCTACAGTCACATAACATTCACCGTGTTCATAGGGATTCAGAGTTCCCGGGTCGATGTTGATATACGGATCAAACTTTTGAATGGTAACATTGTAGCCTCTTGCTTGCAGCAATTTACCTATTGATGATGAAATAATACCTTTGCCCAATGAAGAGGCAACACCACCAGTTACGAAGATATACTTAGTTTCTCCCACTACTTAATATTTTTAATTGTTATTCTCTTAAATTATCGAAGTTGCAAAATTACAAAATCTTTTTCTGAATTCCCCGGTTGCACAACAAAAAATCATAATAGAACGTTTAAAAAGTAATCGGTGATGCTTTTTAAAAACTTCTTTCAGTTTTAAAAAGTCACTGATATGGTTTTTAAAAATACTTTTGTCTTTTGATAAAAGGAAAATTAAGTGTACTTTTGCACCATTTAAGTGTCTTTTTACGCAAAAACGATAAGGAATATGAAAAGAAAACTAGCTTTGCCCTTGATTTTAGCTTTGCTTTGTTCTGCGGCACCGGCACAGAAGATAACCAAAACGAAGGAAAGTCCAGCTGTAGCGGCATTTGCCGATTCTTTGGCTAATCTGAGAGCCGCTTATTATGCTTATTTTAGAATGTGGGATGACTTGGATGCTCCGGCTCCGCGTGTCCACCGTAATCCGGCTTATTATAAACTATTTGTTCCGCCTACTTATTATACAGCACCGGTGGAGCAAGCTTTCGAATTGAAGTGGTCGCCCGAAGAATATAATACTAAACACACAGCAGCAGACTCTGTTTACCGTGCCAAACAGGATTCCATACAGTTGTTTACTGTACCCGATTTGGAACGCTCGGCCAAGGTAGACCGTTGGGTGAATAAGATTCTTCTTAATTATTATATGCAGCACCCTGAAAAAGTGTTGGGTAACGAACTTTATCTGGCAGACTTGAAGCCTTTGGAGGATAGCCAGATAGTGAAAAATCCGCGCAAAGAGCATATTAAGAGTTTCTTGCAACCGGAAAATCCGGTGGAGAGTGTGGATACGGAAAGTGATTTGGTGATTGTCCGCCCCAACTTTTGGAAATATAAAGGAAACGGATATGCTCAATTCACGCAGCACTATATTTCGGATAACTGGTATAAAGGTGGTGAAAGTACCAATTCATTGCTGTCGGGCTTAGTGCTTGAAGCTAATTTTGACGATCGACAGCGACTGGAATTTGAGAATAAACTGGAAATGAAGTTGGGATTCGTTACTGCCCCTTCTGACACGGTTCATAAGTATAAGACAAACGCCGATTTGTTTCGGTTGAACAGTAAACTTGGTGTGAAAGCGTTCAAGAATTGGTATTATACATTGGCTGCCGAGTTCAAGACTCAATTCTTTGCTAATTACAAGACCAATACGAACGACATGATTTCTAACTTCATGTCTCCGGCACAGCTTGATATAACCCTCGGTATGGACTTTAAGCAAAACAAGAAGAATTATACTTTGTCTTTGCTGACCTCTCCGTTTGCATATACCTTTATATATATCAGTAATGATAAAATAGCCGACCCTGCTGCTTTTAATGTGGAGCCGGGGCACAGCACTGCTAACCTAATCGGTTCTAAATTCACAGGAAACCTTACTTGGAAGATTATTCCAAGCATCGTGTGGGAGTCTAAATTGGAATACTTTACTACTTATGATAAAGTAATTGCCAGTTGGGAAAATACATTCAACTTCGTATTAAACCGTTATTTGTCAACGAAGTTATTCGTTCATGCCCGCTATGATGATGGTGTGAAGCTGACGGATGATAATAAAAGCTACTTCCAGTTGCAGGAATTGCTGAGTTTCGGTTTGAACTATACTTGGTAAATTCTTCCAGCCTGTTGTGCTGTAGGAAAAAATATCAAAACTCCAATGTTACTTGAATAGATAAAGCAAGTCATTGGAGTTTTGACATTTTCGGATATGGGAAAGATTCCTCTCTTATTATAATATTGTTTTTTTCCTTATAATTTTTCTTCGAGCAAGGTTTGCACAATTCTTTCGGCGGCACGACCGTCCCAGCGTTCCGGCAGATGTCCTTCCTGCCATTCGCCTTTACTCAGTCTGTCAAGTGCGGCAGCCAAAGCTTCAGGTTCTTCACCCACCAGACAATTCGTACCGATACTTACGGTTTCAGGATGCTCGGCATATGTGTTCAGTGTGATGCATGGAATTCCGAGGAAGGTAGCTTCTTCGGCCACATTACCCGAGTCCGTGATAATGGTCTGTGCCTGATTCACCATATATCCGAAAGCCAGATAGGGTTGGGGAGGAAGAATGTGCAGTCGCTCGGAATGAACGCCCAGAGAGCTCAGCTTGTTCTTTACATAATTATGTAAAGGAGCGACAATCGGTTTATCTGTCTTCTCCAATATGGTCTGGAAAAGATTCTTCAGAACACTATCATTATTAATTAATGCATGCCGGTTTAAAGTAAGCAGGACGTATTCTTTCTCCTTCACTCCTATAATGGAAAAAGCCACAGGGCGTTGTAATCGTGTGCGGTTATATCGTAAGGTGTCGATTAAGATATTTCCAACAAAATGCACATGGGCTTGTTCTGTTCCTGTCTGGTTCAGGTTTCGGTTTGCAACCATTCCGGCAGTAAATAGAATGTCCGATAGTCCATCGGTAATCATTCGGTTGACCTCTTTCGGCATATCCATATCGAAAGAGCGTGTTCCTGCTACCAGGTGCGCTACTTTCAGCCCTTTCTTTTTAGCTACGATAGAGCAGGCCATGGTGGGGGTAAGGTCGTCTACCACAATGACAATTTGTGCAGGGTGCTTTTCCAGTTCACGGGCAAAAGCGACTACGATGCCTGCCATTCGTTGAAAGAAATCAGTATCATCCACTCTTAAATAAGCATCGGGGCGGGGCATGTCAAGGTCGGTGAACAAAGAAGGTTCCAGACTCTTGTCTTCGTCCGAACCTGTATATACCAGGCGGGCACTGATGTTCTTACCTGCTGCTTTGGCAGCGTTAATAGCACGCATTAAGGGGGCAATTTTCATGAAATTGGGGCGTGCGCCTGCGATAATTGTTATTTTCATTTCATTTTAGCTATTTTCAAAAGACAAAAATACGTTTTCTTATCGAAATTATTCGTTACTTTGCAGCCAAATAATTTTATTTATGATAACATTTGTACAAGTTTTAGATTTTATAGGAACGTTTGCCTTTGCCATTAGCGGCATCCGGCTTGCTTCGGCTAAACAATTTGACTGGTTTGGAGCTTATGTAGTAGGAATGGCAACGGCTATCGGCGGAGGTACAATTCGCGATGTATTGTTGGATGTGACGCCGGGATGGATGACCGACCCCATTTATTTGATATGTACGGGGCTTGCCTTATTTTGGGTGATTGCCTTTGGAAAGTATCTGATTCACATGCATAATACATTCTTCTTGTTTGACAGCATCGGTTTGGCACTGTTCACCGTTGTAGGTGTGGGCAAGAGTATTGCATTGGGGTATCCTTATTGGGTGGCCATCATCATGGGTAGTATTACGGGAGCTGCCGGAGGTGTAATCCGTGATGTGTTTATTAATGAGATTCCGTTAATCTTTCGTAAGGAAATTTATGCAATGGCGTGTGTCGTGGGCGGACTGGCTTATTGGCTATGCGACTTTGCCGGTATGGAAGCTTATGGATGTCAGGTAGTGGGAGGAGTAACCGTGTTTTTTACTCGTATTCTAGCTGTTAAATATAGTATTTGTTTACCAACTTTAAAAGGAGAATAGCTCTGAGAATCACCTGTTAATTGATAAAATAGGGGGTAAAAACTGATAATTGGCGGTTTTTACCCCCTATTTTGATAGTTTTTTCTTGTCCGCCCCTTAAAAAAGCCTTATCCTTGCAGCACGAGAGCATGAACAAAGAGTTATAAACCTAAACTTAAAAACTTATGAATAGTATTAGTTTTAAGAAAAACCTGCTTAGTGTGCAAGAAGAATTACTTCGATTTGCCTATAAACTGACAGCCGACCGTGAGGAAGCTAACGACCTATTGCAGGAAACATCACTGAAAGCCTTGGATAATGAGGATAAGTATATCCCCGATACTAACTTTAAGGGATGGATGTACACAATCATGCGTAACATCTTTATTAATAATTACAGAAAAATTGTACGTGACCAAACATTTGTCGACCACACCGATAATTTATATCACTTGAACTTGCCGCAGGACTCCGGTTTTGACAGCACAGAAGGTGCTTATGACATTAAGGAAATACACCGGGTAGTGAATCTCTTGCCGAATGAATACCGTATTCCGTTTGCCATGCACGTGTCGGGCTTTAAATATCGTGAGATAGCCGAAAAATTATCTTTGCCGCTTGGAACAGTAAAAAGTCGTATCTTCTTTACCCGTCAACGCTTGCAGGGACAGCTCCGTGATTTTGTATAATTAGTGTTTGTGAATAGCAAAAAGGCAGGATGGGTTGGTGTAATTCGACCTTTTCTGCCTTTTGTAGTTAACAATATGATATTAAACATGTTTTTAGAGAGCAAAAAATCCACTTGAATCTTAACTTTCTTTTTATTCATTTGTTATATTTGCAGAAGGACAAAAACACCTTTAAATCGAAATATAATTATGAAAAAAGAAATCAAATTCAGCTTGGTCTACCGCGATATGTGGCAGTCATCAGGAAAGTATCAACCCAGAGCAGACCAGTTGGCACGGATAGCTCCTCTTATCATTGAAATGGGCTGCTTTGCCCGTGTGGAGACTAATGGAGGTGCTTTTGAACAAGTGAACTTACTTTATGGGGAGAACCCGAATAAAGCAGTCCGTACGTTTACCAAACCTTTGCATGAAGCAGGCATTCAGACTCACATGCTCGATCGTGGCCTGAATGCATTGAGAATGTATCCCGTTCCCGCTGATGTGCGACGGTTGATGTATAAGGTGAAACATGCCCAAGGAGTAGATATCACCCGTATTTTCTGTGGGTTGAATGAAGTGCGCAATATTATCCCTTCTATAAAATATGCCAAGGAAGCCGGAATGATTCCGCAGGCTACCTTGTGTATAACTTATTCTCCGGTTCACACCGTAGAGTACTATTCACGTATAGCCGACCAGTTGATAGAGGCGGGAGCTCCCGAAATCTGCCTGAAGGATATGGCAGGTATCGGACGTCCCGAGATGCTGGGGCAGCTGGTGAAAAATATCAAGGAAAAACATCCCGAAGTGATTGTTCAATATCACGGACACACGGGACCGGGGTTGTCGATGGCATCTATTTTGGAAGTTTGTGAAAATGGTGCCGATATTATTGATGTTGCAATGGAACCCTTGTCATGGGGAAAAGTGCATCCTGATGTCATCTCTGTTCAGGCTATGCTGAAGAATGCCGGTTTCCGGGTGCCTGAAATCAATATGAAGGCTTACATGAAGGCACGCAGCATGACGCAGGAGTTTATAGATGATTTCTTGGGTTACTTTATTGATCCTACCAACAAGCACATGTCTTCACTGTTGCTTGGTTGCGGGCTTCCGGGGGGCATGATGGGTTCTATGATGGCCGATTTGAAGGGGGTGCATTCGGGCATCAACTTGATATTGAAAGGGCAGGGCAAAGAGCCGATGAGTTTGGATGACCTGGTAGTGATGCTATTTGAGGAAGTAGAATATGTATGGCCGAAATTGGGTTATCCTCCGTTGGTGACTCCATTTAGCCAATATGTGAAGAATGTGGCTCTGATGAACGTAATGCAATTGATAAAAGGCGAAGAACGCTGGACAATGATAGACAACCATACCTGGGATATGATATTGGGAAAGAGTGGCAAATTGCCCGGTGAGTTAGGTCCCGAAATTATAGAACTGGCAAAGAGCAAAGGATTGGAATTTACGAATGAAGACCCGCAACTAAACTATCCTGATGAGTTGGATAAATACCGCAAAGAAATGGATGATAATGGTTGGGACTATGGAGAAGATGATGAAGAACTCTTTGAACTGGCCATGCACGACCGTCAATACCGTGATTATAAATCAGGGATTGCCAAGAAGCGTTTCTTGGATGACCTGCAACGCGCCAAAGATGCGGCAATGGCAAAAAGTGGTTTTAATGAAGAAGAAATAAAGAAGTATAAACGTGCCAAGGCCGATCCGATTATTGCACCCGACAAGGGACAGATATTATGGGAAGTGTCGGTGGAAGGCCCGTCGACAGCTCCTTTTATCGGTCGCAAGTATCAGCATGACGAAGTGTTCTGTTACATCTCCACTCCGTGGGGAGAATATGAAAAGATAATGGCCAACTTCACCGGAAGGATAGTGGAAGTATGCGCTGCACAGGGGGCGGTTGTCAACAAAGGTGATGTGATTGCCTACTTGGAACGAACAGAGTTTTCTGCTTGATTTATAATGTAGCAACAAGGGATGGGCGTTTGTTTTTCTAAAAAACAGGCGCCTGTTTTTCTTCTTATCTATTTAATTACTATCTTTACTCCTTCAGAAAATCAACAGGATGAAACGAACGGCTTTATTATTCTTTTTGGCAGGGATGCTGATGCTTCCTGCGGCAGCTCAGGAGAAGGACAGTATAAAAGTGGAAGCTTTATTGCAGAAAGCGTCGGAATTACCCGCCGATAGTAGCAGAACAATGTTTTTTGCCCAACAGCTGTTGGGCGTACCTTATGTGGCGGGAACCTTGGATGAAGGCAAAGAGGAAAAACTGATAGTCCATTTGGACAAGGTGGATTGTACGACCTTTGTTGAAACGGTTTTAGCTTTGGCTTTAGCAGATAAAGAAAAGAAAAGGAACTTTGGCAGTTTTAAAAAGGCGTTGCAACATATTCGTTATAGGGGCGGAATATTGGATGGCTATCCATCACGTCTGCATTATTTCAGCGAGTGGATAAAAGATAATGAGCGGAAAGGCATTGTAAAGGAACGGACAGATGAGTTCAGTACTCAGCAAGAAGAACTTCATCTCAACTTTATGTCTACCCATCCCGATAGTTATAAGCAGTTGAAGGATAATCCTCATTTAGTAGCTGAGATAGTGCGGCAGGAACAGATGTTGAATGGGAATGTGGTTACTTATTTCCCGAAAGATCAATTGAGTTATCCTCCTTATAAGTTGAATATTAAGAACGGTGATATATTGGCAATCACAACGAACATTGCCGGGCTTGACGTGGTACATGTCGGTTTTGTTTGTTGGGTGGGTGATACCCTTCACTTATTGCATGCTTCCTCTGTGGCAAAGCAGGTTATTTTGGATCCGCAGCCGATGTACGACTATTCTAAGAATAAAAGGACTCATACAGGGGTGCGGATAATCTCCGTATTGTAAAGACAGAGCTAGGTGTTCTTCGTCTTCTTCTTTTCTTTGGGAGGAAAAGCGGGGACACATTTCATCAGATAAAGGATTTTCTTTTGCCTTTTAAACATATAATTGCTTGGCTTGCCGGAGTTAAACTTGCGGGGATTGGGCAGGCTGGCTGCTATCAAGGCACATTCGCCCGGAGTCAAGTTACCTGCCTTCTTATTAAAATGTTCCTTGGCGACAGCTTCTGCTCCATAGATTCCTTTTCCCATTTCGATGGAGTTGAGATAAACTTCCATAATTCTTTCCTTACTCCAACACAGTTCTATGAGGGTAGTGAAATACACTTCCAACCCTTTTCTCAGCCAAGAGGAGGCCGGCCATAAAAACACGTTCTTGGCAGTCTGTTGGCTGATAGTGCTTGCGCCGCGAGGACGTTTTCTGGTCTTGTTTTCCTCCATGGCCTTTTCTATTTCTTTAAAATCGAATCCATTATGTTCGGCAAACCGGTTGTCTTCCGAGGCGATGACAGCCATGGGCAGGTGTCGGGAAATCTTCTCTTTCGACACCCAAGTATGTTTCCATTTAATATCTTCGCCATGAATCACCTGCTGTGCGGTTCGGATGAACATTAGGGGAGTAAAATAAACGGGAATAAAACGCAAGGCTATGACTGACAGAATAGATGAGCCAAAGAATACAATCAATAGATTGCGGATAAATTTAAAAATCTTCTTTTTCTTCATGTTTGTGTAGCGGAAAAAAGTAAAATCACGCTTTCATCTACTCCTGTGAGTGGATTGAAAGCGTGATTTTGCCGTATAATTTATTTCAATGTACCGGCTTCTGCCTGCTGAATCATTTGCTGGCTGGCATACATGTATACTTCCACGCGACGGTTCTGTTGACGTCCTTCGGCAGTATCATTGTTTGCTATAGGATCAGCCTGGCCCATACCTTCAACCGATTTGATTTGAGAACTGCTGGCACCGCAACTCAACAAGTAACTAGCTACACTCTGTGCACGTTCTTGAGACAAATTGAGGTTCTTCTGGATGCTTTGCTCAGCAGTGCTGTTTCTCCAACCTTGGTTGTCGGTGTAACCATATATGGATACATCCATATCTCTGTTCTGGTTCAATACATTGTTGGCAAATTTGCTCAATGCAGATTTAGCCTGAGGACTTAAGGCAGCATTTCCGGTATTAAAGAGAATGCCCGAGTCGAAAGTCACTTTTACAGCCTGAAGGCCGTTGTTGTCGGTCACTTGCTCTACCTGGGCACCTTGAATTTGAGCAGCTTCGGCAGCCGCCTTATCCATTTTCTTACCAATCAAAACGCCGGCTCCCGTACCAACGGCAGCACCGATAGCAGCACCGATAGCGGCACCTTTACCGTGTCCGGCAATACCTCCGATAATAGCACCCAAGGCAGCACCGCCACCACCGCCGATTAATCCGCCTTTGGTTGTATTATTCATGTTACCACATCCACTGAATACTAATGTTGCACTCAGCAAAAAAGCAATAAATTTAGTCTTTCTCATAATCTCATTTGTTTTTAATTATATAATGACTTAATGCAAAAATTGTTCATTAATTAACCTGATAACTTAATGCCTTTTTCTTGATAGCCATAAACCATATCAGGCAAATAATCCCTTTCATTGTACTGGTAATGGTCACGCTCCACCAAATGCCCGGCAATCCCCATCCCCATGAAACAAACAGAAGTGCCATCGGGATGCGCAGATAATTGCAACTGACACTTATCACGGCAGGCGGCATGGTGCGCCCTATTCCGTAGAACACCCCCTGAATGGTGATTTCAAGCATCATAAATATTTGGGAGTATCCGTCAATGCGTAAAAATACACCGCCGGTCTCGTAGGCCGCTTTTTCTGGTACAAAGATAGAAAATATTTCATTACCATAGCATATAAAAATGAAGGTACAGAAGGTGCCGAAGATAAAAGTCATCCACAGTGTGGTGTGGTAGGCTTTCAGTACACGTGTTACTTGGCGTGCTGCGTAGTTTTGAGCTACAAAAGCACTGAGGGCAGTGGCAAAACCTTGTGAGGTGTTCCAGGTTATGGCTTCAATCTGTCCGCCTGTAGTGAGGGCCATCAGTCCCAAATGTCCACCTTGTTCGGAAGCGGTTCGTCCGAGAAACATATTGACGAATGCAAACAGGGTATTGAATGTTGCTACAGGGAGTCCTATCTTGATGATGCGTACTGCGTATTGTTTTTTAAGGCGCGTAAAGAAAATAAAGTTGTCCCACAGAATCTTTTTTTTCTTTAGTTCGTAGACAAAAAGGAAACATACGATGGCTTCTGCCAGCCATGTGGCAATGGCAGCGCCGGTAGTTCCCCATTCTAAACCAAAGATGAAGAGAGGGTCGAGTATAATATTAGTTATCAGGCCAATACCATTGATAGAAAAAGGAATCTTGCTTCTTCCTGCAGCATTGAATGTTCCGGTAAAAGCGGTGGACAGGAATACGAATGGTAATGCTGTAGATACAATGCGCAGATATTCTACTGCCATGTCTTCGATGTGTGGTTGCAGTTCGTAGATGCCGATGATAGGGCGTGCAAAGATAAACAGCAAGGCGCCCCAAAGCACGGAAATCAACAGTGCCAAAGTAATATTATTGGAAGCAAAACTGCGTGCGGCTTGTTCGTCCTGAGCACCGATTGCTTGTCCCACATTCACTTCGGCACCTACTTTATTGAGTAGGGCAATGGCAGTAGACATCCATGTGAGAATTCCTACGGAGCCCACTGCGGCAATGGCTTCGCTTCCCAATCTTCCTACCCATGCCATATCTGTCAGGCTATATGCCATTTGGATAAAAGAAGTAGCCATGATGGGCATTGCTAAAGTAAAAAGTTGGCGTAGAATGGGACCTTGAGTTAGATTCTTTGTTCCTTTCATCAGTCGTTAATGTAAAATGTGTGCAAAGGTATAAAAATAAAGGAGGATTTCCAGTAGAGATGAAAAACATTTAGGCTTTTTCAAAAAAGTCGGAAAGTGTTTCTTTAAAAGACCTTGATGTTTTCTTTAAAGCTGGAAGAGCTTTGAAAAAAGACCTTGCTCTTTTGCGAGGAGGTTGTTGTACGACGTATCATCAGTTTAATACATTCTTCTATGTTTTACTGCAATTGCTTCGAACAGGCACCTCCTGCTCCTACGCTTGGCGATGTTAATGTATTACTTTTCCCTGTAGTTAAAAGAAATGAGGTTGTCCAAAATGGGACAACCTCATTTCTTTGATGGTAAATATAAGCGTTTTCCAGTTTTTAATAAGCAAAAATAGGATATTGCTTCATTGTTTCATTCACACGGGCGCGAACCTGTGCAATGACTTCCTCATTGTCCACGTTAGAAAGAACAGTTTCAATCATTTCGGCAATTTCAATCATTAAATCTTCTTTTGCACCACGAGTGGTAATGGCAGGAGTACCCAGACGGATGCCCGAAGTCTGGAATGCTGAACGGCTGTCGAACGGTACCATATTCTTGTTTACGGTGATATCTGCGGAAACCAATGCTTTCTCAGCCACTTTACCTGTTAGTTCAGGATATTTGCTGCGTAAGTCTACCAGCATGGAGTGGTTGTCGGTGCCACCGGATACAATGGTGAACCCACGATCTATCAAAGCCTGTGCCAATACCTTGGCATTCTTCTGCACTTGTTTTTGATATTCCTTATATTCGGGTTGTAAACATTCGCCAAAGGCAACAGCTTTGGCAGCGATAACGTGTTCCAACGGTCCGCCCTGAATGCCCGGGAATACGGCAGAGTCCAGCAGTTGTGACATCATTTTGATTTCACCCTTTGGAGTTTTCTTTCCCCATGGGTTAGGGAAGTCTTTGCCCATCATGATGACACCGCCACGAGGTCCGCGAAGTGTCTTGTGAGTGGTGGAAGTAACGATATGAGCATATTTTACAGGGTTGTCCAGCAGGCCTGCAGCGATGAGTCCGGCCGGATGTGCCATATCAATCATCAGGATGGCGCCCACTTTGTCGGCTATTTCACGCATGCGTTTGTAGTCCCATTCGCGAGAGTATGCAGAGCCGCCGCCGATAATCATTTTCGGTTTTTCACGCAATGCTATTTCTTCCATCTGGTCGTAGTCCACGCGTCCTGTTTCTTTGTTCAGATTGTATTCGCACGGAGTGTAGATAATGCCCGATGTATTCACCAGAGAACCATGTGACAGGTGACCGCCGTGAGCCAGATTCAATCCCATAAATTTATCACCCGGATTCAGGACTGCCAAGAAAACGGCAGCATTGGCCTGTGCACCGGAGTGAGGCTGGACATTGGCCCATTCTGCACCAAAGATTTGTTTCAGTCTGTCGATAGCGATTTGTTCGCTTTGGTCTACCACTTCACAACCACCGTAATAGCGTTTGCCCGGATAACCTTCGGCATACTTGTTGGTAAGGCAAGACCCCATAGCCTGCATTACTTGGTCACTAACAAAGTTTTCGGATGCAATCAGCTCGATACCTTTGAGCTGGCGTTGATGCTCTTTTTCGATGATATCGAAAATCAAATCGTCTCTTTTCATTTCTTTTTATAATAAGTTTATGTACGATATTCGATTTAGAGTTTACAAAGTTAAGAAATTTTAGATTAGGAGGAAATAAATTCGGGAAAATCTTTCGATACTGTGATAATTTAAAAAATAACTCCCAATGAGAAACTGAGCACGTTTTTATGACGGTTGATAACGATGCCTTTTTCGTGGGATATTTCTCCGTTGATGTTCTTTTCGTAAGTAATTTCTTTCGATATGTTAGTCAGGCCTATCTCGTAACGGAAATCGAAAAAGATATTAGAGATATTCACACCCAAACCGATGACACTGCTCATATTGATGGGGTGTAATTTCTCTTGGATATTGTCATGCTCAAAGTTGGAGAACTCTTCTTTCGTTTTTTTCTTCCAGATATATTCCAGTTTGGGACCGATGAAGAGTGCCATGCCGTATGGATGGCTTTTGACGAAACTGTATCCGTACAGCAGGGGGACTTCCAAAGAATGAATGGTGGAACGGATGGTGGCAAAATCGGGTGGGAGAATTTCGTCATTTTGATTCTTGTTGAAGGTGATGTCTCCTTTGTTTACGTTATAAGTAAACTCAGGCTGAATGAAATGGCGTTTCATATTAAAACGGAAAAACAAGGCGGCAAAGTAGCCCACCTTGTAATTGTTTTGTATGTCTTCAAAACGTTGATTGTCCAGTTGCAGGCGGCTGGTGAAATACATGGAAGAGTTAAATCCTACCTTCAGACCTACATTGACTTTAGGTTCCGTTTGGGAGTTCTGCTTCTGTTCCTCTGCTTTCAGGGCGGATGTACAAAGAAGCAATATTGGTATGAACAGGAAATACTTCTTCATCTATTCTTTTTTCTTTTTTTCTACTGACCAGCCAAATTTTCCGATCTTGGTCCCCAAATCAAAATATCCGCCATGAACATATACCAATGGGTTGCTCTCGGCCAGCTCGAACTTCCCTGTTTCTTTGTTAAGATATTTGTCGTCAGCCTTTACGTTCACTACATCTGCAATGAACATATCGTGCGAGCCCAGCGAAATGATTTCCTTCACACGGCATTCGATACAGAGGGGGGATTCTTCAATGATAGGTGCACTCACCATTTTAGCCTTTCCGGGGGTTAGCTTCATTTCCTGAAACTTATTATAGTCTCGTCCCGAGCGCACGCCGCACCAGTCGGTGGCAAAAGCCATATCCTTGGTGGTGAGATTGATGACAAACTCCATATTGTGCTTCAGTATGGGGTAAGAGTGGCGTTCGGGGCGTACGGATATATAACACATGGGTGGGTTGGTACATATTGTACCTGCCCACGCCACTGTAATGATATTATATTCTTCTTCCGTACTTCCACAACTCACCAGAACAGCCGGTAGCGGATAAATCATAGTTCCCGGTTTCCAGTCTTGTTTCATAATAACTTAATTGCTTCTTTGCTTTGTTCTTTTTCGCAATAGTGGCATTTCAAAATGCCGTGTTCCTTGTCGATAACATGGAACAGGGTTGCCATTGGTTCGTTATTGGTGATACATTTGGGGTTGGCACATTTCACGATGCCGCGTAACTCTTCGGGCATTAATACCTGTTTCTTTTCCACCACCTCGTAGTCACGGATAATATTCAGTTTCACGTTGGGGGCAACTACTGACAGACGGCTGATTTCTTCATCCGTAAAGAAGCGGTCGGCTACCTTAATGATACCCTTCTTGCCCAGTTTCTTGCTCTCGAAGTTGTTTCCGATAGTAATGTTAGAGTCGGAATTCTGCAATCCGAGCAGTGCAACTACGGTGAACAGCTTGTCGGAAGGTATATGGTCTATAACAGTTCCGTTCTTTAAAGCGGCAACTTGTAATTCTTGTTTGTTCTTTTCGCTCATAGTCTTTTCGTTTTTACTTATTACCATCTTCTATTACATCATCCAGTGTAATGCCCAATACATCGCAGAGGATGGCTTGTCGTGCGTACAGTCCGTTTTGTGCCTGCTGGAAATAATATGCTTTTGGATTTTCGTCCACGTCATAAGCAATTTCGTTTACGCGGGGCAGCGGGTGGAGGATACGCAGGTTGGGGCGGGTGTGTCTCAACATTTCATTCCTTAATATATATACGTCTTTCACGCGCTCATACTCCATCAAATCGGTGAAGCGTTCGCGCTGTACGCGTGTCATATACAGGATGTCGGCTTCGGCAATAGTGTCTTCGTCGAAGTCTGTATATTCTTTATACTTAATGCCGTGTTCGCGACAATATAGCTTATATTCTTCGGGCATCTTCAGCTCTTCGGGAGCAATAAAGTGGAAAGTCGGGTTGAAGTGGCGCATGGCCATCAATAGAGAGTGAACGGTTCGTCCATATTTCAGGTCGCCTACCAGATAGATATTCAGATTTTCGAGAGTGCCTTGTGTCTTGTATATGGAATAGAGGTCTAGCATGGTTTGTGAAGGATGCTGGTTGGCTCCGTCTCCGGCATTTACGATAGGCACCGGGGCAACTTCGCTGGCATAGCGTGCAGCTCCTTCCAGATAATGTCTCATTACGATGATGTCGGCATAGTTGCTTACCATCATAATCGTGTCTTTTAATGTTTCGCCTTTTGAAGAACTGGTAACTTTAGGGTCGGTGAACCCGATTACCCGTGCGCCCAGGCGGTTGGCTGCTGTTTCAAAACTGAGTCGTGTTCGGGTGGATGGCTCGAAAAAGAGGGTGGCTACCACCTTGCCGTCCAGTAATTTACGGTTAGGTTTCTTTTCAAACTCTTTTGCCATTTCCAACAAATAGAGAATCTTCTCTTTGGAGTGTTCGGCAATAGTGACTAAACTTCTATTTTCCATACCTATTTGTATTTATAATTACAATTATACGGAGCGTAAAGGTATGAAAAAAAAATAAAATGGCGAAGCTTCTAAAGATATTTAGTTGAACTTTGTTAGAAACGCCTTCTATCTCAAAGTTTTTCCTTACTTTTGCAGTGTAATTACTAGAAACGGACATGAGGAAGAAGTTTATTTATGTACTTTGGGCATTGGTAGCCTGTGTAATATTAGCTATAGCCTTCATTTTTACCGCGATAGCCAAGGGATGGATTGGTTATGTTCCCCCTATCGAGGAGTTGGAGAACCCGAACTTGAAGTTTGCAACCGAGATTATATCCGATGACGGCAAAATGCTGGGCACTTGGTCGCTCAGTAAGGAAAACCGTGTCTTTGTGGGGTATGATCAGTTGTCGCCTAATTTGATTCATGCCTTGATTGCCACCGAGGACGAACGTTTCTCTGAACACTCGGGCATTGATGCACGTGCGTTTATCCGCGCATTGGTGAAACGCGGTATTTTGATGCAGAAAAATGCGGGAGGCGGCAGCACCATTACACAGCAGTTGGCCAAGCAGTTTTATTCTCCTACGGCAGACAATGTGATGGAGCGTCTGTTGCAGAAGCCTATCGAGTGGGTGATTGCCGTGCAGTTGGAGCGTTATTATACCAAGGAAGAAATTCTGACCATGTATCTCAATAAGTTCGATTTCCTCAACAATGCTGTGGGAATCAAGATGGCTGCGAACACTTATTTCTCCAAAGAACCGAAAGACTTGAAAATAGAAGAGGCGGCAACGCTGGTGGGGATGTGTAAAAACCCTTCGTTGTATAATCCGAAACGTTTTAACGAGCGTGCCCGCGGCCGTCGGAATGTGGTGCTTGACCAGATGCGTAAAGCCGGCTATCTGACTGACGCTGAAGCAGACTCATTGAAGAAATTACCGTTGGTGCTGAAGTATCGTCGTGTGGACCACAAGGAAGGATTGGCAACTTACTTCCGTGAATATCTGCGTGGCGTAATGACTGCTAAGGAGCCGAAGAAGAGTGAATATCGCGGTTGGCAGATGCAGAAATATTATGAGGACTCGTTGGCGTGGAAAAATAATCCGCTGTTTGGCTGGTGTGCCAAGAATAAGAAGAAAGACGGAACGAACTACAATATCTATACAGACGGACTGAAAATTTATACCACGCTCGACTCGCGTATGCAGCGCTATGCCGAAGAAGCTGTGAGCGAACATGTGACTCAATATCTGCAACCGCGTTTCTTCAAAGAAAAGTCGAAGAAGAAAACGGCTCCGTTCACTCGAAATCTGACTCAGGAAGAGGTGAATGCCATCATGACCAGAGCCATGAAACAAACCGACCGTTACCGCATTATGAAAGAAGTCGGACATTCGGAAGCTGAAATCCGTAAGGCGTTTGATACGAAGTATGAGATGTCTGTATTCTCATACGAGGGAGAGAAAGATACTATTATGACACCGATGGATTCCATTAGGTATTACAAGCACTTCCTGCGTGCCGGATTCATGTCGATGGATCCTACTACCGGATATGTGAAAGCATATGTGGGCGGCCCTAATTATAACTATTTCCAGTATGATATGGCTATGACAGGACGTCGTCAGGTGGGGTCTACCATCAAGCCTTATCTATATACGCTGGCGATGGAAAATGGTTTTTCTCCCTGTGATGAAGTGCGCCATGTAGAACAAACGTTGATAGATGAAAACGGACGTCCCTGGACTCCGCGCAATGCCAATAAGAAACGCTATGGTGAAATGGTAACAATCAAATGGGGATTGGCCAATTCCGATAACTGGGTAACGGCATATCTGATGAGCAAGTTAAATCCTTACCAGTTGGTGCGTCTGATTCATTCATTTGGTGTGCTGAATAAGCAAATAGATCCGGTGGTGTCATTGAGCCTCGGCCCTTGCGAAATATCGGTAGGCGAGATGGTCAGTGCGTACACAGCATTTGCCAATAGAGGTATCCGTACGGCACCGTTGTTTGTTACTCGGATAGAGGATAATGAGGGAAATGTACTTGCCAACTTTACTCCTCAGATGGATGAAGTTATCAGTGAATCGAGTGCATATAAGATGTTGGTAATGCTGCGTGCCGTTATCAATGAAGGTACGGGTGGACGTGTTCGTCGTTTGTACGGCATTACTGCCGATATGGGCGGTAAGACGGGTACCACCAACAATAATTCCGATGGTTGGTTTATGGGCTTCACGCCTTCACTGGTTTCCGGTGTATGGGTGGGAGGTGAAGACCGCGATATTCATTTCGATACGATGGTCAACGGTCAGGGAGCTGCCATGGCGTTGCCGGTATGGGGGCTCTATATGCAGAAAGTATATAAGGATAAGAGCTTGGGGTACTCACAGGAGGAACATTTCAATATACCCGAAGATTTCGACCCTTGCAAGGATACACTGATGGACAGTTCTTCGAGCAGCGAAGACAATACCGGTCTGGATGCTATCTTTGAATAAATGATAAAGCCCGTGTGGATTGTGATAAAGCCCGCGGGCTTTCTTGTGCCTGCCCATATGGATGTTTTCTTTTTCGCGACACACAGCCGAAGCTTGGTTTCAAAGGGAAAAAAGACGAGTCTTCTTTTGGAATATTCCTCGTAAATCCTTATATTTACGAGAAAGAAAACCTTAACCGAATGTGAGAGGAGGAGACGATGGATAAAAATATAACTCTGTATCAGATAACCAATGAGATGGCTGAGAAAGTCTTTCAGAAAATAGACCGTTTCAATAAGGGCCGCAGGGAAGATATAGGATATTATGCGATTAGCGTTTCCACTCCCTACCGTTCTTATTATGCCTTGTGGCGCATTTTCCCTGACAATAGTCATTCTCCCTTGTTTGTATGCACGCTGGCTGTCACTTTTGATGATGCTGCCGAGCGTGCGTTTTTGTATTTGCAGAACTGCAATATCATGTTGAAGGTGAAGGATAACAGTTTCTTTGAGCCTTATTACGGTTCTTCCGAAGACATTGTGGCTTTCGGCAAATACAGAGGCAAGCGGTTGGCGGAGGTGTATTACGTCGACCCTAATTACGTGTTATGGCTGGCGCATAAGTTTGAAGCGCGAAATCCCCGCGACAGAAAACTGGCTGTGATTGCCAAAGACTTTGCAGTGGTACATTATGACACTGTGATTAGAAAGCACCACTTGTCCGGCGGAAGCCGTTTTATAGGCGAGAAGGGGGAGAAACTGACCGATTTGCATTTGGAAGTGTTGGGGGTAAGACTGCAATTGGATGTCTACAAAACTCATGACTATTATGTGGATCAAAGTGTGTTGGCGGCAGATGCGGACGGCAATCGCTTTTCCTTTGTTATAAAAGCGGCAGCCCCCAGTCCGACGCCGGATACGCTGAACTGCTATACCAAGAAGATTAACCCAAAGGACACATTATATATTAAGTCGGCCAAGGTGCTGTCACATTATGAAAGCAGAGGAGTTAAATGTACCCGCATCGGTTATCTTAAGTTTAAATAGCCGGAAAATGATAACCAAACTTAATGCCGTCATTGCAAATATTGGGTTGGCTATGAATTCTTCTTGTAACTAAATACAGCCCAAGTGTTCAAGGTGGCCGCCATTATGAGCAGCGCTGTAAACTGTGCAGTCAGGTCGCCCCAACTGCTTCCCTTCAGATATACGGCTCTGGTGACTTGGATAAAATATTTTAAAGGGTTTAAGATGGTGATGGTTTGTGCCCATTGGGGCATACTGTTGATAGGTGTAAACAAACCACTCATCAGCATAATGATAATAAGGAAAAAAAACATCACAAACATGGCTTGCTGCATGGTCTGCGAATAGTTTGACACCACCAGTCCCATTCCTGATATAACAACGATGAACAATAGCGCAAAGAAATAGAGCAACCATAAAGGGCCTGCGGGCGAAAGACCATACACCACTCGTGCCAAAAGGATGCCTATGGTGAGGATAATAAGTCCGGCAATCCAGTATGGAATGAGTTTGGCAAGAATAAAGGTAAACTTGCTCACCGGGGTAACGTTTATCTGTTCGATAGTGCCGAATTCTTTCTCGCTTACGATATTAAGTGCAGGGAGAAAGCCACAAAGCATCATCAGCAATTGAGCCATCAATGCGGGAACCATAAATATTTTATAGTCAAGGTGCGGATTGAATCGCCCCTGTGTATCTATCTCAATCTTAGGCTCAGAAATGATACTGTTGTCTGACGGTTTGATTTCGCCGGCATAATCATGGATGATGTTGCTAAGATATGAACTGCCCAGCCCTCCTTTGGTTCCATTCACGGTATTAGCGGATATGAGGACTCTGGCAGTTCCGCTTTTTAGTATATCCCGTTCAAAATGGGGCGGTATTTCGAGGATGATGTCGGCTTTCCCTTCTTCAATGCTTTCCATGGCTTCCTTATAGCTGTCGGACACATCCACTATCCGGAAATATTCCGAAGCTCCGGCTTTCTGAATCAGACGAGTGGAATAGGGACTATGGTCATTGTCTACTACACTTAGGTTTATGTTCTTTATCTCAAAATTAGCAGCCCAAGGGAGTACCAGCAAGATGATGCAGGGAAATACGAGAAGCATTCTGGGCAACATCGGGTTGCGGAGCATCTGTTTGAACTCTTTTTCTAATAAATATTTAATCATATCTCTTTGTTTGTTTTGAGCTTATTCTAAACGTTTATTGAATTTCTTCAGACTGATAATGACTAATATGACGGCCATCAAAGTCAGTACACTGATATTGTTCATGGTATAACTGATACTCAGGCCCTCTATCATAATCTTTTTTACACCGATGATATACCATTTGGCCGGAATGACATTAGAGATAATCTGTAGCGGCAGCGGCATATTCTCGACAGGAAATATCATGCCCGAAAGTAAGACTGTAGGCATCATCAGTACCATACCCGAGAACAGCATGGCTTCTACTTGTGTCTTGGCGATGGTGGATACCAGCAACCCTAATAATAAAGATACAATAATGAATATCCATGAAAGGAAAGCCAGTGAAAGCAGATTTCCTTCTACCGGGACATGAAGCACATATACAGACAGCAGCAGAATGGTTATCAGATTGATGCAGGACAGAAAAAAATAGGGCACCATTTTGGCGATAATCATCATTAGCGGGCGTACAGGTGAAACGAGAAGTACTTCCATCGTGCCTATCTCTTTTTCGCGGACAATGGAGATGGAGGTCATCATGGCACATATCAGCATCAGAATCAATCCCATAACCCCGGGGACGAAGTTGTAGGCACTCTGCATGCCGGGGTTGTAAAGTAGCTTCACTTGAGGGATAATCTGTATGGAAATGGGATGTGCTGCCAGGCTTTGTTGATAGTCGGTAATGATGCTGGTGGCATATCCGGTCAGGATAGTGGCATTATTGGGATCGGTGGCATCGGCTATCAATTGTATTTTGGCTTGCCCCGTGTGGCGCAGGTTATTCTCAAAATTCGGTTCGAAGACGACTATAAGGTCGGCTTCTCCTCTTTTGAATGTTTCTTCGGTCTCGTTGCTGTTTTGTAATATCCGTCGGACATCGAAGTATTCACTGGCATCCAGTTTGTCGATAATCTGTCGGGTTGAAATATCTTTTGAATAATCCAATATTGCCACTTTTACATTCTTTACCTCGGTGGTGATGGCAAAGCCGAAGAGGATGATTTGCACGATAGGCATCCCCAGCAGTATGAGCATCGTCCGGCGGTCGCGGAAGATGTGATGGAATTCTTTCTGTACAAAAGATAAAAATTGCTTCATAATCTTTCTTTTACTATTTTTCGTTTGGGGTGGAGCTCGGCTCAGTTTCTTACCGCTTTGCGTGCCAGCCGTCTGAACACTTCATCCATGTCTTTTGCCCCGAACTGCTCTTTTAAATGGTCCGGTGTATCCAATGCTTCTATTTTTCCGTCTACCATCATAGATATCCGGTTGCAATACTCTGCTTCGTCCATATAATGGGTGGTGACAAATATGGTAATCCCTCTTTCGGCAGCTTCATAAATCAGTTTCCAGAACTGACGGCGAGTGGCGGGGTCTACACCTCCGGTGGGTTCGTCCAAAAAGACAATTTTAGGATTGTGAAAGATGGCTACGGAAAAGGCAAGTTTCTGCTTCCAACCCAATGGAAGCGAACGAACCAATGTGTTCTTTTCATGTAGAAAGCCTAACTGTTCCAGCACTTTATCGGTCTTGACAGCAATTTCTTCATCGCTCATGCCATAGATGCCGGCATACAGGCGTATGTTTTCCCACACTTTCAGGTCCTCATACAAGGAGAACTTCTGGCTCATATATCCTATATTCTTTTTTACCAATTCATATTGCGTGGAGATATCAAATCCCGCCACGCTGCCTTTTCCGCTTGTTGGTCGGGAAAGCCCGCACAACATGCGCATAGCAGTAGTCTTTCCTGCACCATTGGCACCGAGAAAACCAAAAATCTCTCCGCGCTTCACTTGGAAAGAGATATGGTCTACAGCGGTGAAATCACCAAACTTTTTAGTCAGGTTTTCTACTTGGATGGCATACTCGTCCGATGTCTTTTGTCCTTTGTGCTTCAATCCTTCGGGCGAAAGAATATGGCTGAACTGCTGCAAGATACGTTCGGGAGTATCGATTCCCTGTATCTCTCCTTCCCGGATAAAAGCGATGCGGTCACAGCATTTCATCTCATTCAGATAAGGAGTGGAAGCGATGATGGTAATTCCTTCTTTTTTCAGTTTCAGCAACATATCCCAAAACTCTTTTCGCGAGACGGGGTCTACGCCGGTGGTCGGTTCGTCTAAAAACAAAATAGAGGGTTTATGAATCAGGGCACAACTTAAGGCTAATTTCTGTTTCATACCTCCCGATAGCTTTCCGGCACGCCGATGCTTGAACGGTTCTATTTGTCGATAGATGTCTTCCACAAGGGCATAGTTATCCCGGATGGTGGTATTGAAAAGAGTGGCAAAGAAAGTGAGGTTTTCTTCTACAGACAAGTCTTGGTATAAGGAAAAGCGTCCCGGCATATAGCCGGCCAGTCTACGGATGTCCTTATATTCCTTCATCACTTCATACCCGCACACGCGGGCTTCTCCTTTGTCGGCAAGTACAAGTGTGGTGAGGATGCGGAACAGAGTCGTCTTTCCCGAACCGTCCGGTCCGATTAATCCGAAGATTTCTCCCGGCTTTACATCAAAGCTGATATCTTTCAAAGCCTGTACCGAACCATAGCTTTTGCTTATCTGCCTGACAGAAACGATATTCTCCATTTTACTCTTTTTTTATTTCTCCATACATACCGATTTTTAGATAACCGTCATTCTTGACTGCTATCTTGATAGCATAAACCAAGTTGGCACGTTCATCTCTGGTCTGAATGGTTTTTGGGGTAAACTCCGATTTGTCCGAAATCCAGGTAATGACTCCCTCGTATTCACGCCGGTCGTCGTCACCCAAGTCGGAGAATACTTTCACTTTGTCGCCCAGCTTCAGTTGTGAGAGCTGGTCGGCGGTGATGTAGGCACGTAGAAACATATTCTGTATGTCGGCTACTTTAAAAAGAGGTTTGCCTGATATGGCGAGTTCTCCGGTTTCGGCATATTTAGCCAATACAGTTCCGTTAATGGGACTGCTGATACGGCATTTGTTCAATTGGTCCTCCAGTTGTGCCACTTGGATTTCATAAGCAGAACTCTCTTCCGTGACACTGGCGTTTCCCCGTTGGAGCGTAGAAATCTGTGCTTCCAGTTGCTTTTGCAGAACAGCTATCTGGGAGTCGATATCATCTATCTGCTTTTGTGTGGCGGCATTCTCTTTCAGCAAGTTTTCCGTACGCTTTTTCTCATATTCCGCTTTGCTGATTTGCTCTCTGGTAGCAGCAATCTGCTTATTGATATCCATACTTTTATGGGCAACGGCCTTACCGCTTGCCAGCAATTGCAATTTTTTCAGGTAAAGTTGTAAAGTGTCGATATATCCTACCTCTTTTCCGGCTTTCAGTCGCATGCCTTCTTCCACATTGAATTGCAGCAATTTTCCATTGCCTTCGGCCGACACAATGACTTCGGTAGCCTCAAAGGTACCGGATGCATCATAGTCTCCTTTACCGTTTCCGCAGGATGTCAATACAAGGAGAGTGGCTGCGAATAAAAGATAATATTTATTTGTTTTCATATTGGTTGGTTGTATTTTTAAGTTCGTAAATAGCCGATAACAGTTGTATCTCATGCAATACCTTTTCCTGCTTGGCCAAGTCTTCGGCGGTTACCTCGCGCAGCATTTCGGTGACGGTCAGTGTGCCATTTGCTACCTTTGCCTGTGCCGATTTCTTTATGTTGTTTCGTAAGGCAATGATTTCGTCATCGTTTTTTATCAACTCGCGGAGCTTTCTGATTTCGCTGTTGTTCTGAGTGACCTCAAGATGAGTGTTGAATAAGAAAGTTTCTTTCTGTACGTTCACATTTTCTTGGTCGAGGGCGATTTGGTGGAATTCATTGCGACGGGTATATAGATTGCCGAAATTCCACGAAAGACGGATACCGGCTACGTAGTAGGCTGAAAATTCATTTTTCAGCATATTCAGTCCCGGATTACCATAAGCACCTTGTACGAACAAGCCCAGCCGGGGAAGATTTTTGGCAGAAAGTAATTTGCGGCGGGCTTCCAACTGATTGTTTTGTGCGGCAAAGAGGTTCAGTTCGGGCCGTCGTATTAACTCCGGAGTATAAGGTTCACCTCTATATAATAAGGTATCAACCCTCGGCTTTTTCAACGTGTTTCGGGTGAGGGGGGCACGATGGTTCATCATTGTCTGTAACATATCGCAATAAGCGCGATGGGAGGCTTCGAGGGCGTGGCGTTGTTGGATGGTATTCAGTTGTTCCACTTTAACGGCATCCAAATCAGCTTGGTTGGCTATTCCGTTTGCCATATATGCTTTTACATTATCGTAATTCCGTTGCAACTCTTCTTGCATGGATTGATTTTGATTCAGCTGTTCTTCCAAAAGCAGAATACCGAAAAACAATTGATTGACCCTTTCGTTGATAGCATACATATCTACTTCCAACTTCTGCTTGTCTGCCTCGGATGCAGCGCGGGTGACAGTTTTTTGTGCATGTATATTCCCTCCGTCCCACACTACTTGGTCCAGTTGGAGCATTGCTTGATACTGGTCTTTACGCATCCCACGAATGTCGATTCCGGGTAAGTCGAAAGGAATTTCCGTCACTTCTGATTGGTAGCTGGCTTTGGCTGATAACGACAGTTGTGGCAGATACCCTTTATTGGCATTGGAAATATTATATTCCTTTGTTTTCTCAATCAATCCGTATCGCTTTATTAAAGGATAGTGCTCCCGGGCCTGTTGCTGGCACTCTTCCAAGGTCAGTTCCTGAGCCCGTAACATGGCGGTCGGGAGGATAAGTAGAAAGCTTGCCAAAATGAATAATTTTTTCATATCCTTAGTCTGCTTTATATGGTTTCTACATTTTCTTGTTTCCTTCGTTCAAGGTACTGATGATAGTCTTGGTTCAAGGATTGTTCAAGGTATTTTGCCGCCAACTTGAATTTGAGGAGTGTTTTTAACAGCATTGTCGGTAAGCGCAAATGTATTTGGAATAATTTGAATAATCAAGAGAAAAAGAGGGGAGAAAGGTAGAAATAAGTTTTTTTATCTTTTAGAGCCTTGTTTAAAAATGGCTGAAGTCTTTTTATTACAAAGCTTCTGTATCAGTGGGGGCGTTCCTTCTTCCTTTCATTAGCTGTTGAAACGTTCTGTTGATGGGGAAATCGGTAGTGAATGGGCATTCCGTCACCGCCCCTTCAGCCTCCTTTCATTTGTAAAAAACGGAGTACACAGGGAATTGCTGAAGGCAGAGTGTGAAGGGACTTGAAAAGCACGGATGAAGGGAGGATGAGGGGATGTACTGTCATTCTTAACCGATTGATTATCTGAATGTTTTAATTATAATGTAAGGATGAACGGAAAAGAGGTGATGAGCGGCTTAATGAGGGGATAATCTCACCCGCCACTGCATGAAAAACATGCCGGGCTTTCTTAAAAAGGTGCTGAGGTTTTTTGAAAACATAAAGAGCTTTTTAGAAAACATACCGAGCTTTTTGGAAAACACAAAGGTCTTTTTGCAACATTCAGTGTGAGCTGTATATTCTTAAAAAACACGTACGTAGGCATCGGTCTACACATACGGTGGCATAAGCCCACACGTATATACGCATCGGGCTACACGTACGTACGCATAAGCCTGCACGTATATATGTCATTGAGTCAGGTTCCGTCTATATTCTGTGCCGGGATTTGGTCCGTTTGTCTCCGGAAGAAATGGTCAGCTTGGCAACTATAAGATTAGTATTGAGGAAAATTTAAACAGGCTCTAAGTTTGGTTAGCCCTTGTTTGATGTATTCCCGTTTCATATCTTCCGGTTTTAGCACGACATTATCATACATCAGCAGGTCAATATCCAGTTTAACAATTCCGGCCGCTTTATCTGTAGAGAGGCGTCCGCTCCGATGTTCCAATACTTTGAATAAATCATGAACCGCTCCCGGTGACAGTGCTGTGGTGAAGCTGGCCAACTGATTGCTGAAAGGAGAATGAAATCCGCTTCCGATGGCTTCTGTTTCCATAAGTTCGCCGAAATGAATATCGGGGAAGGCTTCACTCAGCGCTTTTCGTGCATCCGAAAGTTGTGTGAAACGGTTTGTGTTAGAGCCCATGCAAAGCAAACAGTAGTGTTCGTTCATAACATTTATTGCATTAATGCTGCAAAAGTAAGAAATGTTTTTGTACTTTTGCATGATTATATAAAAGAAATGGAACCATGAAATTTATCGGAATTATTCCTGCAAGATATGCCTCTACACGTTTTCCGGCTAAACCTTTAGCCCTTTTGGGAGGCAAACCCGTGATTCAAAGAGTTTATGAACAAGTGGCCGGCATCTTGGATGAGGCTTACGTGGCTACGGACGACGAGCGCATTGAAGCTGCAGTAAAGGCTTTCGGAGGCAAGGTCATTATGACTTCTGTTCATCATAAAAGCGGTACAGACCGGTGTTACGAAGCGTTTACCAAAGTGGGGCAGGGATATGATGTTGTCGTCAATATTCAGGGTGATGAACCCTTTATCCAGCGTTCGCAACTGGAGGCTGTCAAGGCTTGTTTTGATGACGCCTCAACGCAGATTGCCACTTTGGTGAAACCTTTCACTCCCGAAGACGGTTTTGCGGCATTGGAGAATGTGAACTCTCCCAAGGTGGTAGTCAACAAGAATATGAACGCGTTGTACTTCAGCCGCTCTATTATCCCTTATCAGCGTAATGCCGAAAAGCAGGATTGGCTGGCCGGACACACCTATTACAAGCATATCGGTCTTTACGCTTATCGTGCTGATGTGCTGAAGGAAATAACCTCTCTTCCGCAGTCTTCACTGGAACTGGCGGAATCGTTGGAGCAGCTTCGTTGGTTGGAGAACGGCTATACAATTAAGGTAGGTATCAGTGAGGTGGAAACGATAGGTATTGATACTCCTCAGGATTTGGCGCGTGCAGAAGAATTCTTAAACCGACAGGAGGCAAAGAACGCATGATTTTAGACAGAACGACTCCGCCGCCTATTCGCCAATTAAGCGAATTCAGTATCGCACTTCCGGAACGGAGAGTGATGAAAAACGGCATGCCGCTGAATATTATCAATGCCGGAACAGAAGATGTTGTCCGTTTCGATTTGTTGATTGGTGGCGGACAATGGCATCAGGAACAGCCTTTGCAGGCTATGTTCACTAACCGTATGTTGCGTGAGGGAACAAGACGTATGACTTCGGCACAAATTGCCGAAAAGCTGGATTATTATGGGGCTTGGCTGGAGCTTTCTTCTTCAGTGAATTATGGTTTTATCACACTTTATTCATTAAATAAGTATTTCTCTCGTACCTTGTCTGTCATTGCTGAAATGGTGAAAGCCCCGCTTTTCCCGGCAAAGGAACTTTCGGTAGTCGCAGACACCAACAAGCAGCAGTTCCTGGTCAATAGTACGCGTGTGGAAATGATTGCCCGTAAACAATTAAACCGTGCTTTGTTCGGTGCGGAACATCCTTTCGGACGCTATGCGGTGGCCGAAGATTACGACCGTATTACTCCTGAAGTGTTGCGCGATTTTTATCAGAAATACTATCATTCGGGCAATTGTTCGGTCTATATATCAGGGAAAGTCACTCCTGATATTATCCGGAGTATCGAAGAGAATCTGGGCGATGATGCCTGGGGAGAGGTGAAGGACAAGCCTGTGATGCAGGCGGTGGCACCCCGAACCACTTCAGAAAAACATCTCTTTGTCGAGCGTGAAGATGCTTTGCAAAGCTCCCTCAAAATGGGAAGTTTTGTAATGGACCGCCAGCACCCTGATTTTTTGAAAGCAAGAGTGATGGTGACTTTGTTCGGAGGCTACTTTGGCAGTCGGTTGATGTCTAACATTCGTGAAGATAAAGGATATACTTACGGCATTGGGGCGGGAATCGTATCTTATCCCGATACCGGTATTTTAATTATCAGTACCGAAGCGGCGAATGAATACATTAATTCCATTATTGCCGAAGTTTATCGTGAAATGGATAAACTCTGCAATGAATTGGTGCCGCAGGGTGAACTGGAGATGGTGAAGAACTACATGCTGGGCGATTTATGTCGTTCGTATGAAGGTCCGTTCTCACTGTCGGATGCATGGATTTATATTGAAACGGCAGGGCTGGACGATAAGTTCTTTATCCGTTCGCTGGATGCCATCCGTGGAATCACGAGGGAGGAAATACAGAGATTGGCACAGGCGTACTTCTGCAAAGAAAACTTAATAGAGGTCGTTGCGGGTAAAAAAGTGTAATAACCTGCAACGCTGAAAGCAGAAAGTAGTATCTTTGACTTGTCTTATCTATTATCTAGAAACGAACCAATGAAGAAATACGCATATATATTATTGATTTTGGCTTCGGTCAGCACAATGGCTACCGCCCAAATAAAGATAGGCAACTATTCTTTTAAGGATGGGAGCGAGTATACAGGAGAACTGAAAGGCCGTAAGCCTAACGGAAAAGGAAAAACAGTCTTCAAGAATGGCGACATTTATGAAGGTCAGTATATAAAAGGAAAGCGTGAAGGTGACGGAACCTATACATTTCACGACGGAGAGAAATACGTGGGACAGTGGTATCAGGACCAGCAGCACGGTAACGGCACTTTCTATTTTATGAACAACAATCGTTATGAAGGTATGTGGTACACCGATTACCAGCAAGGCGAGGGTACGATGTATTATTATAATGGCGACATCTATGTAGGCAATTGGTTTCAAGACCAGCGCAGCGGAAAAGGCACTTATACGTGGAAAGCCGGCGCGCAATACGTGGGTGAGTGGAAGAATGATAAGAAAAACGGTGAAGGTACGATGGTATGGCCCGATAAATCAAAATACGAAGGACAATGGAAGGATGATATGCGTGACGGAAAAGGTACCTTTGTATATGTAAATGGCGATAAATACGTAGGCGATTGGAAAACAGATGTGCAGGATGGCAAAGGCATTTATTATTTCCATAGTGGAGACCGTTATGAAGGTGATTATGTAGATGGCGAGCGTACAGGCGAGGGCATTTATTATCATAAAAACGGTGATAAGTATGTCGGCACATTCAAAAATGGGGAACAACACGGAACAGGTACATTTACCTGGGCAAACGGTGCTGTGTATGATGGTCAATGGGTTAATAACCAGCGTAATGGCAAAGGCCATTATGTTTGGGCCAACGGCGATGAATATGAAGGCGATTGGAAGAACAATATGGCCGATGGTGAAGGAGTCCTTCAAATGAAAGACGGAAGTTGCTATAAAGGCCATTTCTCTAAAGGAAAGGAAGATGGCAAAGGTGTGCTGGTGGATAAAAACGGCGTACGTTTTGACGGATTCTTTAAACAGGGAAAGAAGCACGGCGCTTTTGTCGAAACAGATAAAGACGGAAAGATTATCCGTAAAGGCGTATATAAATTTGGAACATTGGATGCCTCTCAAAAATAAGAATATGTTAGACTTAGAACAAATTACCAAAAAAGTACGTGAAATAGCACTCCAAGGGGGTGCTTTTCTTCGCAATGAGCGTAGCAGTTTCGACCGTGGCAGAGTGGAAAAGAAGAACGCCCATGATTATGTGTCTTATGTGGACAAGGAATCGGAGCGCAGAATTGTAGCGCAATTGCGCGAACTGCTACCCGAAGCGGGCTTCATTGCCGAAGAAGGTTCAGGCAGTCTGACTGATGAAGAGTATTGCTGGTTGGTAGATCCGCTGGACGGAACCACCAATTTTATCCATAATAATGCGCCCTACTGTGTCAGTATTGCTTTGAGAAACCGAGAAGAATTGCTGGTAGGAGTGGTATATGAAGTGTGTCGTGACGAACTCTACTGGACATACAAAGGCTCGCCGTCTTATCTGAATGGCAGAGAAATCCGTGTGTCGGATATAGCAGACATGGATGAGGCTTTCGTTGCGTTAGGCTTTCCGTATAATTCTCAATCTTATAAGCCGCTAGCCGAACATATAGTGCATACACTTTATGGTAATGTGGGCGGCCTTCGTCTTCAGGGGGCTGCGGCTGCAGAACTGTGCTATGTGGCAGCCGGACGTTTTGAAGCCCGTATAGAAGGGCTACTTGGCCCATGGGATATTGCTGCCGGTTCAATAATCTTGATGAATGCAGGTGGAAAAGTGACCGATTACAGTGGAGGAGAAGACTTCTATAACGGCCGTGAGGTGCTTGCAACCAATGGAAAGCTGCATAATGAATTTTTGAAGATAGTAAGAAAAAGATAAATACTTTGCTTTTTTCTAGTTCGTTACAAATATATATCGTATATTTGTCAAGTAAACGTGTGACAAATAGAACATGGATATATCTATTATCTTTCAATTTTTAAAGGAACTGGCTGTAAACAACAACCGTGAGTGGTTTCAGGCGCATAAAGAAGAGTATTTGAGAGCGCAGGCTGAATTTGAACAATTATTGACAGCTGTTATCGCCCGAATCTCTTTGTTTGATGATAGTATCCGAGGTATAGAAGCCAAGGACTGCACTTACCGTATTTATCGCGATACTCGTTTTTCGGCGAATAAGACTCCTTACAAAATACATTTCGGCGGCTATATCAATGCCCATGGCAAGAAATCGGATCATTGCGGCTATTACCTTCATCTGGAAAATGGGCACAGTATGCTTGCGGGAGGGAGTCTTTGTCTCGATTCTAAAGTGTTGAAAGCCGTTAGACAGGCGGTATATGATAATATAGAGGAGTATAGAGCCATTGTAGAAGATCCTGCTTTCAAGCGCTATTTCCCGATTATCGGCGAAACACATCTGAAAACAGCTCCTAAAGGATTCCCTAAAGATTTTGAATATATAGATTATCTGAAGTGCAAGGAGTTTACGTGCGCTTACATGGTGCCCGATGAGTTTTTCATGGCGCCCCACCTGATGGATAACGTGGAGGACGTCTTCAAGCAGTTGAAGCGTTTTGCTGATTTCACGAACTTCACCATTGACGATTTTGAATGATAGAGAGTAATATTAACCATCAAAATATAAAATTATGGTAGTAGACAAATTTGAAAATTTGGAAAAGTATGCTTCATTAAATCCCTTGTTTGCAGAGGCAATCAAGTTTTTGAAGACAACCAATTTGAATGCTCAGGAATTGGGAAAAGTAAAACTTCAGGGTGATGACCTGGTGGTTAACTTTTCGCAAACCAACCCCAAAACTAAAGAAGAAGCTAAATTGGAAACGCATAATCGTTTCATTGATATACAGATGCCTTTGTCGGGAGTAGAAGTAATGGGATACACTCCGCGCGAGGATTTGCCTGAAACTGAATATAATGCTGATAAAGATATTTCTTTTTACCAAGGATTGGCGGAAAGCTATATCCCTGTAAAGCCGGGAATGTTTGCAATCTTCTTTCCTCAAGACGCGCATGCGCCGGGAATTACACCGGATGGCGTGAAAAAAGTAATCGTAAAAATATTGGTATAAAATAAAAGAAATGACTAACAGTATTAATTATCATATTATGGAAAATACAACTCCCAAATTAGGAATTATCGAAAGTGATCCATGGCTGGAACCTTATTCGGCTGCCATTGAAGGACGTCACCAGCACGCAATCGACAAAGAACTTGAATTGACAAACGGTAAATCAACACTTTCTGACTTTGCGACCGGTTATCTTTATTTCGGTCTGCACCGTACTAAAAGGGGATGGGTGTTCCGCGAATGGGCACCGAATGCGAAAGAAATCTATATTATTGGAGATTTCAATGATTGGAAAGAGCACGGTGATTTTCGGATGTATCGTGTGAAGAACTCTCCGGGAGTGTGGGAAGTGGAACTCAATCCTAATGCCGTAAAGCATGGTGATTTGTATAAATTGAAAGTCCGTTGGCACGGTGGTGAAGGCGAGCGTATTCCCGCTTGGGCTACTCGTGTCGTTCAGGATGAACAGACAAAGATATTCAGTGCTCAGGTTTGGGCGCCGGAAAAACCTTATAAATTCAGAAAAAAGGTATTCCGTGCCAAAATAGATCCATTGATGATTTATGAATGTCACATTGGTATGGCCCAGAATGAGGAGAGGGTAGGTACTTATAACGAATTCCGCGAAAAAATATTGCCTAGAGTAGCGGCTGATGGCTATACTTGTATTCAGATTATGGCTATTCAGGAACATCCTTACTATGGAAGTTTCGGCTATCATGTATCCAGTTTCTTTGCTCCATCTTCTCGTTTTGGTACTCCCGAAGAACTGAAAGAACTGATTGATACAGCTCACAGAATGGGTATCGCTGTTATTATGGATATCGTTCACTCTCATGCCGTTAAGAATGAAGTGGAAGGACTTGGCAACTTTGCCGGAGACCCGAATCAATACTTCTATCCCGGTGCACGTCGTGAACATCCGGCATGGGATTCATTGTGCTTCGATTACGGCAAGAATGAGGTTATACATTTCTTGTTGTCCAACTGTAAATATTGGTTGGAAGAGTTTCATTTCGATGGCTTCCGTTTTGATGGTGTGACTTCCATGCTGTATTATAGTCACGGTTTGGGTGAAGCATTCTGTAATTATGGTGATTACTTTAACGGTAATCAGGACGATAACGCAATTTGTTATCTGACCTTGGCCAATAAGCTGATTCATCAGGTGAACTCCAAAGCTATTACTATTGCTGAAGAAGTATCGGGTATGCCGGGACTGGCTGCACCTTATCAAGACGGAGGATACGGCTTCGATTACCGTATGGCTATGAATATTCCTGATTATTGGATTAAGACAATCAAAGAAAAGATAGACGAAGACTGGAAACCGAGCAGTATGTTCTGGGAAGTGACCAACCGCCGCAAAGACGAGAAAACCATTTCGTATGCCGAAAGTCACGATCAGGCTTTGGTAGGAGACAAAACAATTATATTCCGTCTGATAGATGCCGATATGTATTGGCATTTCCAGAAAGGGGACGAAAATTATAACGTGCATCGCGGTATTGCCCTGCATAAGATGATTCGCTTGTTGACGGCATCTACCATCAATGGCGGTTATCTGAACTTTATGGGCAATGAATTCGGTCATCCTGAATGGATTGACTTCCCGCGTGAGGGTAACGGATGGTCACACAAATATGCACGCCGCCAATGGAACTTGGTAGATAATAAAGACCTGTGTTACCATTACTTGGGTGATTTTGATTCGGCCATGATACACACTCTCAGAGAGATGAAAAACATACAGGACGCTCCGGTGATTGAAATATGGCATAATGACAATGACCAAGTATTGGCATATCGTCGTAAAAATAATATCTTCGTATTCAATTTCAGCCCGACTCAGTCGTTTACGGATTACGGCTTCCTGGTTCCTTACGGGGCATACGAGGTAGTTCTCAATACCGATGCGAAAGAGTTTGGAGGTTTTGGCCTGGCAGACGATAGCATACGTCACCTGACCAACTTTGACCCTCTTTATAAAAGAGAAGGAAAAGAATGGCTGAAACTGTATATTCCGGCTCGTTCGGCGGTGGTTTTGAAAAAAGTGAAAGAATAACTTTATATGAGTAGCAATACCAATTTATCCTATAAGAGAGCCGTCCGCATCCTCACGGGTGCGTGCGGCCTTCTTTTCTCCGCTTTCAGTTTCATATATCTCTATCTGTTTCAGAATGATGTATTGGGAGCATTGCACTATTCGTTGTCTCAGGGAAAGACCCATTATTCGCCTTTGGCGGGAGCCGTTATCATTACACTTGTCTTATTGATATTCAGATGGGGAATAAATGGTTTGTTGGGGTTGAAAGGTCCGGTAAGGTCACTTTCGTATTTTCCCTCCTGTCTATTGTTAGGTGTGCTGACGGATGTGGATTATTCTCTTTACCACGGAGGAAATTTTGCGGATAAATGGTTATGGTTGCTGCCTCTTCTACTTATTATATATGTGGGAGTCGTTTTTGCTCTCCGAAGGATACTACGTCATTGGTTAGACCATGAAGGCTCTGTGGTCGGACTGATTAACTCTAATCTGGCCATCTTGTTGGCACTGTGTCTGATGACGGCTTGCATCGGCAATTCGGATATCAACTTTCATCACGAACTGGCTATAGAAAGTGCTATCCGCAAGAAAGACTATAATGCCGCACGCAGAGTGGGTTACGAATCGTTAGATCCCAGCCGTACGCTGACTGTGCTTCGGACATACGCCTTGTCACGTGAAGGAACGATGGGAGACCATTTGTTTGAATATCCTCAACACTATGGTTCGGACGGATTGTTGTTTGCTTCGTTTTCGCAAGAAACTTTGCGGATGAATGCAGATAGTTTGTATAATTATTTGGGAGCCAAGCCGCGAGCCACAGAAAGCACGACTGATTTTCTAGCTCGCATCTGCCGGGATGAGGTGGGCAAACATACAGCATTGGATTATTATCTGAATGCTCTGCTGCTCGACAAAAAGCTTGATAGATTTGCTTCTGTCGTGGAAGACAACTTCTTTGAGCAAGATACATTACCCCGTTACTACCGCGAGGCGATTCTGCTCTATAAGCAATCGCATCCTGCTTATCCACGTGTTTTGAATGATACGTTGATGATACAACGTCTGCAAGAATTTGATAAACTTCAAAAAGAATATACTTCACCGATAGAGCGGAAGAACCGTATGCGACGCAAATTTGGCGATACCTATTGGTGGTATTACCGTTATCAATAATATTTTTGGGAAATCATTGGTACTTTCCCATGCTTTTTTACTACTTTTGCAGACTCTAAAAAGGAATGTAAAAATAACAATATAGCAATGGCAGTAGAATTAAAAGAACTTACCAAAAGAAGCGAGAATTATTCTCAGTGGTATAATGATTTGGTGGTAAAGGCAGATTTGGCCGAACAATCACCTGTGCGCGGATGTATGGTTATCAAGCCTTACGGATACGCCATTTGGGAAAAGATGCAGCGTCAGTTGGACGACATGTTTAAAGAAACAGGACATGTTAACGCCTATTTCCCGTTGCTGATTCCTAAATCCTACCTTAGCCGTGAAGCCGAACACGTAGAGGGCTTTGCCAAAGAATGTGCAGTGGTGACTCACTATCGACTGAAGAATGCGGAAGACGGTTCGGGAGTTATTGTTGACCCGGCTGCTAAGCTGGAAGAAGAACTGATTATCCGTCCTACTTCGGAAACAATTATTTGGAGTACATATAAGAACTGGATAAACTCATACCGTGACCTTCCCATCCTGTGCAATCAATGGGCAAATGTAATGCGCTGGGAAATGCGTACCCGTTTGTTTCTTCGCACAGCAGAGTTCTTGTGGCAAGAAGGTCATACAGCCCATGCAACTCGTGAAGAAGCAGAAGCGGAAGCACAAAAGATGCTGCATGTTTATGGTGATTTCGCAGAGAAATATATGGCTGTTCCGGTTGTCAAGGGTGTGAAATCGGCCAACGAACGCTTTGCCGGCGCACTTGATACTTATACCATCGAAGGTCTGATGCAAGACGGAAAAGCATTGCAATGCGGTACTTCTCACTTCTTGGGACAGAACTTTGCAAAAGCATTCAATGTTCAGTTTGTTGATAAGAATAATAAACTGGATTATGTTTGGGCCACTTCATGGGGGGTATCTACTCGTTTGATGGGTGCGTTGATTATGACTCACTCGGATGATAACGGTTTGGTGTTGCCACCGCATTTGGCTCCGATTCAGGTAGTTATCGTTCCTATTTACAAGAACGACGAAATGCTGAAGAAGATTGATGCCAAGATAGAAGGTATCGTGAAGAAGCTGAAGGCGATGGGCATCTCGGTGAAGTATGACAACGCCGACAACAAGCGTCCGGGCTTTAAATTTGCCGATTACGAGCTTAAAGGTGTACCCGTCCGTTTGGTAATGGGCGGCCGTGACCTCGAAAACAATACCATGGAAGTGATGCGCCGCGATACGTTGGAAAAAGAAACTCGTTCATGCGACGGTATCGAAGAGTACGTGCAGAACTTGTTGGAAGATATTCAGAATAACATCTATCAGAAAGCATTGAACTATCGTAACAGTCATATCGTAAAGGTGGACTCATACGATGAGTTTAAAGAACAAATAGAAAAAGGCGGCTTTATTTTGGCTCATTGGGACGGAACTCCTGAGACGGAAGACCGCATTAAAGAAGAGACAAAGGCAACAATCCGTTGTCTGCCTTTTGATGCAGATGAAGAAAGCCTTACTCCGGGCAAATGTATGGTAACCGGCAAACCATCTGCTCGCCGTGTACTCTTTGCTAGAGCTTATTGATTTTTTTAGTCTAAAAATAGGGAAGGTCGGCTGCAGTGAATGCTACCGACCTTTTTATTCTTTGGGAAATGATTGAAGTAGAAAATTTATCTATCAACTTTGGCGACTTGTTGCTTTTCAGGCACCTCAACCTACATGTAAATCGGGGGGAGAGCGTTTGCGTTTGCGGTGACTCGGGCAGTGGAAAGACTTCATTACTGAAGGCTATTCTGGGATTTGTACCTATAAATGAAGGAGTTATCAGGGTAGATGGGGTAGAGATGACTTCCCGAAGTGCCGATTCCGTCCGACGGAAAATAGCATGGATTCCACAAGAGCTTGCCCTGCCGTCCGAATGGGTAAGTGATATGGTGCGTATGCCTTTCGAGTTGAAAGCCAATCGCGAAACAGGCTTTTGCATGGAGCATTTGTTGGATAATTTTGCCTTGCTGGGCTTGGAAGAGGAGCTTTACCACAAGCGTGTGCACGAGGTGTCGGGGGGACAAAGACAACGGATTATGCTGGCAGTTACCGGGTTGCTCAATAAATCGGTACTTATTGTAGATGAACCGACCTCAGCACTCGACCCCAGTTCTTGCGAGCGTGTGATAGATTTCTTTAAAAGCCTGTGTGGTAAGGGAATGACAGTTTTGGCGGTCTCTCACGATAAGCAGTTTGCCGCCGGTTGCGACCATATATTTAACCTATAATAAAACGTGTATAGATGGGAACGATAGATATAGATTACACCAGCCTGGGAGTAGGATTGTTGCTTTTACTGATTCCTGTTTACTTCTTGTGGCGTTTTAAGACGGGGCTACTGAAACCTATTCTAACCGGTGCCGTGCGAATGATAATTCAGTTGTTTTTTATCGGTGTCTATCTCCGCTTTCTGTTTGAGTGGAACAATCCTTTTATTAATTGCTTGTGGGTAATTATTATGGTGGGCGTGGCAGCCGAAACTGCAGTTACCCGCACTCACCTGAAACGTCATATTCTGATGATTCCCATCTCCGTGGGCTTCTTGGTAACAGTGGTATTGGTGGGGCTTTACTTCCTGGGATTCGTACTTCGACTGGATAACATCTTCAGTGCTCAATATTTCATTCCAGTATTCGGCATTATTATGGGTAATATGCTGGGAGTGAACGTGATTGGCCTTAATACCTACTATGCAGGTTTGAAGCGCGAGCAACAACTTTACTATTACTTGTTGGGCAACGGTGCTACCCGTAGTGAGGCCATTGCCCCTTTCATTCGTCAGGCTTTAATAAAAGCATTCAGTCCCGGTATAGCTAATATGGCTGTGACAGGCTTGGTGGCACTTCCCGGAACTATGATTGGACAGATATTAGGTGGAAGCTCGCCTCATGTAGCCATTAAATATCAGATAATGATAGTGGTGATAACTGTTGCCTCCTCTATGCTTTCACTGATGATTACCATTATGTTGGCTTCCCGAAAGTCTTTTGATTCCTACGGTCGCTTGCTGCAAGTGCACAAAGAGGGAAAGCGAAAATAAGGTCTTCTGACAAATATTATTCCAATATGACAGATAAAGAACAAATATGGTGTAGGATAGCCAAAATGGAGACTCCCGGTTTTTTTATCACCGCAGACATCATGCGTGAAGGAAGTTCGGAACTGAATGGGCTGGAAGTGTTTATCGAAGAGAAAATAATACAGATACGACAGGGTGTCACAGGTCGGAAATTTACTTTTCAGGAAGGGGAGTGGCGTCTCCATCTCACTTTTTTTCCTACCGACCGTGTGGTAGATGAGCGTTATGCCCTAAAGAATAAGTTTATCAAACAGAGAAAATAATCTTGCACGTTTTATTGGTTTTATTATCTCGTAAACTTGTTTACTGCCGTTGCTTTTCAGCGAAATTACCCTTTGCGCAGAATTATTTTATGCAGGAAATGGTCTTCGTAGTAGTCCACAAGATATATAACCGAATCATTTTCTGTAGCACATCCCGAAAAGAAACCACGACCTTCGGGTAACGGATAACGAGCGATTAGGTTGCCATCCCAATCGAACTGTTCCAGATAGAGGGGATTACTCTTGTCGGCATCCGTTTGCGACTTTCTGTAAATGGCATAAACATATCTGTTATTGCCGAAGCAACTGTAGTAATAGATGGGGTTTTCAAGAGAGGTCTTAGTTCTCAGATGTTTGTCTCCAAATCGAATCGTTTTCGCGTTTTTACCGTCGAAGTCGAAAAAGACAAGCCTGTCATGGTAAGTAAATGTGCGGGCTATTCGTCTTTTCGAGAAACTGTGTACCATATTTCCTATATAAAAGAAGCCCCGGGTGCCCTCTTCAAAGTGAAACGGAATAATTCCTTTAATGGTAGAATCCTTTTGGTTTACTGCGCACATTCCCAGTCCGTCGCCCGACCCCAAATCGGTCAGCATATTGTTGTCTCCCAAATATAAGCTTCCTTCTGTCTGACCGGTAAATTCTGGAAATGCAAGAAACTTGCCACATTCCTTTAGTTCCAGCGACGGTGAAAGGCAGAAAAGCTGGTTGGTGTACAAATTGCGGATGTAGCAAAGTTTGTCTATTTCTTCGGTGTCTATTATACGAATGTCGGTAAATTCGTCCGGCCCTTCTCCGAAAGGCGCCAACTCCGCCGCTATTTTATAATCGGGCAAGGATATTACATGCAGCAGATGAGCACCCTTCCTTCTTTCCAAGTGCTTGACAAGCAGATAATTTCCTTTGATATAGATACCCAATTCCCGATTCTCGATTGTCATGTCAAGCGGAATCTGTTCAATGGAGCGGATGGCTCCTGTGGTGAAATCAGACTTGCTGAACTCTACTATATTGTTTTCTGACATTGCCGGATAACTTATTCCCGAAAGTAAAATGCGGGAATTGGACTGGGATTTGTCGGACGATTTGTTTCCGCATCCCATCAGTAGTCCAATCGTTAGGGTTGCCAGTAGAAAATATAAAGTGATGCTTCGCATAGTCATATATATAGTAGTGTTGGTTCAGAAGGTTTATACTTTGAGATGAGAACAAATATAGAAATTTTCTTCGATTATTTTCGTTTCATCAAGAAAAAAATGTATCTTTGCATTCAAATTTTCTCAAAGGAATGAAAATTAAAGAAGTAATAGGTGCCCTTGAAAGGTTCGCGCCTCTGCCTTTGCAAGACGGTTTTGATAATGCCGGACTGCAAATCGGACTGACAGAAGCGGAAGCAACAGGGGCTTTGTTGTGTCTGGACGTTACTGAAGCCGTTGTAGATGAAGCAGTGATGTTGGGATACAATCTCATTGTGTCACATCATCCGCTTATTTTCAAAGGATATAAATCGATTACGGGACGAGATTATGTGGAACGTTGTATCCTGAAAGCTATCAGGAACGATATTGCTATTTATTCGGCTCATACCAATTTGGATAATGTTCCGGGTGGAGTGAACTTCAAGATTGCCGAGAAAATCGGTTTGAAGAATATCCGTATACTCGAACCTAAACAGGAATGTCTGCTGAAATTGGTTACTTTTGTTCCTTGTGCACAAGCTGATGAAGTAAGAAAAGCATTGGCAGAAGCCGGATGTGGATGTATAGGCAACTATGATTCATGTAGTTATAATGTGGAGGGCGAGGGGATTTTCCGTGCGTTGAAAGGGGCAAATCCATTTTGCGGAGAGGTGGGCGAACTGCATAAAGAGCCCGAAATACGCATTGAGACAATTCTTCCCGATTTTAAGAAGGCGACTGTCATAAAAGCTCTGCTGGATGCTCATCCTTATGAGGAGCCTGCATTTGATTTCTATCCGTTGAAAAACGATTGGGCTCAGGTGGGAGCCGGAATCATAGGAGAGCTGGAGGAGCCCGAAACGGAGCTGGAGTTTCTGAAAAGCATCAAGAAAACTTTTGAGGTGGGGTGTGTGAAGCATACCCATTTATCGGGACGTCTGATTCGGACTGTGGCTTTATGTGGTGGAGCAGGCGCATTTTTATTGCCTCGTGCGGTCGGTAAAGCAGATGTTTTTATTACCGGTGAGGTGAAGTATCATGACTATTTCAATTATGAGAATGATATTTTGATAGCTGAAATAGGGCATTATGAGAGTGAACAATATACAAAAGAAATATTTTATTCAATCATACGGGAAATGTTTCCGGCACTGGAAGTCCAGATGACGCGGGTAAACACCAATCCCATTAAATATTTGTAAGAAGAACTATGGCTAGAGAAGCAAAGAAAGACCCGAGTGAATTGACGGTAGAAGAGAAGTTGAAAGCTTTATACCAGTTGCAGACCATGGTGTCCGAAATCGATAAGATTAAGACACTGAGAGGTGAACTTCCTCTTGAAGTACAAGACCTTGAAGACGAAGTAGCAGGTTTGAGTACCCGTATCGAAAAGATAAAAGCTGAAATAGAAGAGCTGAAATCAAACATTGCCACAAAGAAGATTGAGATTGAAACGGCTAAGAACTCTGTTGAGAAATATAAATCTCAGCAAGATAATGTACGCAATAACCGTGAATATGATGTGCTAACCAAAGAAATCGAATTCCAGTCATTGGAGATTGAACTCTGTGAGAAGCGTATTAAAGAATATACAGCTGCTGAGAAGACCAAGAATGAGGAAATCGAACAAAGCAATGAGGCTTTGGAAGAAAGAAAGAAAGACTTGGATGCAAAGAAGGCAGAACTGGAAGAAATTGTTTCTGAAACCAAGCAGGAGGAAGAAAAGCTCCGTGAAAAGGCTAAAGTGCTTGAGACTACTATCGAACCTCGTTTGTTGCAGGCATTTAAACGTATTCGCAAGAATTCTCGTAATGGCTTGGGTATTGTTTATGTACAACGCGATGCTTGCGGTGGTTGTTTTAACAAAATTCCGCCTCAGAAGCAGTTGGATATCCGTATGCGTAAGAAGATTATCGTTTGCGAATATTGTGGTCGTATCATGATTGACCCTGAATTGGCAGGTGTGGTAGCAGAACAACACTTGGAATCTGTAAAGAAATAAGTTTTTTATTTATTGTTAATATTGAACGGATTGCATGGAACTTACTGTCACCGATGTGACAGTTCTGTTTTGTGCAATCCGTATTTTTATCTCTATTTCTCTCCCCCCCCCTGCTACAGTTGGGAATAAGATGGAATTTCGGGTAAGAAGACGTAACTTTGTGTGTCGTAGTCGATTTGGCAGCAATAATGGCTCAGACCGTTGCTCACAATGAGATATTTCACTTTCAGCACCATGTTATAGCGCGTTATCTGGTCAAACACCGCTTGTGTTATTTCTATATGGGGGGCTTTGTACTCCACAATCAGTTTTGCATTCAGATTCTTATCATACAACACGGTGTCGCAACGCTTCTTTGTTCCGTTCAAGTCCAATTGTATCTCGTTGGCAAGTAATCCTTTAGGATAACCTTTATAATCCGTCAGAAAGTGAACAAAATGCTGTCTTACCCATTCTTCGGGAGTAAGGGCGACATATCTTTTTCGGAGCGTATCGAAAATAACATTTTTTCCGTTGCGCTGTGCTATTTTAGCTTCGTAGGATGGTAAGTTTAATGATAACATTTAGTAAATTTGCATAAGTATGATCCGGTATAACCGGCACAAAAATACAAAAGATTATGAAAACAAAAGAGGAAATTGTAGCAAACTGGCTTCCTCGCTACACAAAAAGAAGCCTGGAAGATTTCGGAGAGTATATACTTCTGACCAATTTCAATAAATATGTGGAGTTGTTTGCCGAGAAATTCGGCGTTCCGGTGTTGGGACGTGATGCCAATATGATATCTGCCAGTGCAGAGGGGATGACCATCATTAACTTTGGAATGGGAAGCCCTAATGCGGCCATTATTATGGATTTGCTAGGTGCCATTCAGCCCAAGGCATGTCTCTTTCTTGGAAAATGTGGAGGGATAGATAAGAAAAATAAGTTAGGCGATTTGATTCTGCCGATAGCTGCCATCCGTGGAGAAGGAACTTCTAATGACTATTATCCGCCCGAAGTTCCTGCATTACCGGCATTTATGTTGCAACGTGCTGTTTCGTCTGCCATTCGTGATCATGCCCGTGATTATTGGACAGGGACTGTATATACCACTAACCGGCGCATTTGGGAACATGATGAAGAGTTCAAGAAGTATCTTCTTAAGACTCGCGCCATGTGTGTGGATATGGAGACAGCCACATTGTTTACTACCGGTTTTTATAATCATATTCCTACCGGTGCATTGCTTTTGGTGTCAGATCAACCGATGATTCCGGAAGGGGTGAAAACTGACAAGAGCGACAACATTGTAACGCAACAGTTCGTGAAGGAGCACGTAGAGATTGGCATTGCTTCCATGCGTATGATTATTGATGAAAAGAAGACGGTTAAGCACTTGAAATTTGACTGGTAATTTTACTCATTATGGCAAAAGAAACCACTTACGAAGAAATAGCTCGTGACCTGAAAAACCGTATCTATAAACCTGTGTATTATCTCATGGGAGAAGAGTCTTATTATATAGACAAAATTTCTGAGTATATTGCTCAAACGGTGTTAAATGAAAGTGAAAAGGAATTCAACCAAACGATTATATATGGTGCCGATACGGATATAGCTACCATTATCAATGCAGCCAAGCGCTATCCTATGATGTCCAAATATCAGGTTGTCATAGTAAAGGAAGCACAGGGTGTAAAGAATATGGATGAACTGTCTTATTATTTGCAGAGACCTTTGGAGTCTACTATTTTGGTGCTGTGCCATAAGCATGGGGTTTTGGACAGAAGAAAAAAATTGGCAGCTGAAATAGAGAAGGTGGGTGTGCTTTTTGAATCAAAGAAGATAAAAGATGCTCAATTGGCAGGCTTTATCACTTCTTATTTAAAGCGTAAATCTATCGAGATTGAACCGAAAGCCTCCGAAATGATGGCCGAGTTTGTCGGTACGGATTTGAGTAGAATGGCAGGGGAATTGGAAAAACTTATTATTACTCTCCCTAAAGGGCAAAAACGAATCACACCGGAGCAAATAGAGCAGAATATAGGCATAAGCAAGGATTATAATAACTATGAGCTTAGAAATGCCTTAATCATAAAGGATGTGTTTAAGGCAAACCAGATAATAAAATATTTTGAGGAGAATCCTAAGACTAATCCTTTGCAGATGACATTGTCTGTGTTATTTAATTTCTTCTCTAATTTAATGCTGGCGTATTATGCTCCCGAGAAGTCGGAGCAAGGTATTGCTGCTCAGTTGGGGCTGAAATCTCCTTGGCAATCTAAAGACTATATGGCTGCTATGAGGAAATATAGCGGGGTGAAGGTGATGCAGATAATTGGTGAGATTCGTTACTGCGATGCCAAGTCAAAAGGAGTGGGAAATTCTTCTTTGGGGGATGGGGAGTTACTTCGGGAGCTTGTTTATAAAATTCTTCATTAGATAGAGCTGTCGATGGGAGGAAGAAACTCCCGATGTTCTTTGTGATGGGAACATCGGGAGTTTTTTTATAGTATCTCTTTTCCTGTTAACTGCCTTTGTTACATATCGATATTATTTTACATATTCATTCTCTTTTTTCTTCTTTATGCTGTTGGGGCTATCCTGATAGGCATCTTCTCTTTCAAATTTCTAGATTATCCTTTCTGCTGATAGTGAAAATGAAGCTTATCTTATTTATAATTAGATAGTTATATGGAAATTTGCTTCTTGAGAGTCGCGTATTTAGTAAGAAGTGGGTAGTTGTTCGTGAAAATGGAAGTATTTCTCTATTTTAAAGTTTGGCGAGAGACAAATATGCCACCTAAAAAGCGGTTTGCCAAGAGAGGGAGATAAACTAATCAAATCTTGGTACAGGATATAACGGAACCAGATCAATACACATATATATGTGTAGGCCGATGCGTACGTACGTGCAAACTGTAATAAGCAAATTCCAAATCGTCATTTTTATCGTTATTGGAGTGAGGAGGATATTTGTGTGTATCGGTAAAATGTCTGTTGGACCGAGGGCTTACGAAGTCAGATGCAGAGGTGTATTTCTCTTCTTCAGGCGTTAAAATTCACAATTGGCGAGTTTTTGTATTTTCAACAATGAATATAGGATTGTGAACAGGATTAAATATAGTCTATTTTGTAAATCTTCAAATTTACAAACTTATATTTTATGATTGTAAATAGGAGAGTGTTATTTTGTAAAGTGTGAGGTTATAAATGTGTATGCATATTTATTTAAGCCTATGATATGGTGTATAATACATTGAAAACCAATTATTTTATACCTGTTTATAAAGTGGTTGATAAAGAAAGGGCAAAAAACTTGCTCTTTTCGATATTTTCACTTGTAAATAGTACATATATTGAATTTATAAGTATCATATAATGAGTGGTTTATGTCCAGTTAATTAAAGTTGAATTTATTGCTGTTTTATGGTAGTTTACGCTTGTAAATGCAACATTGTTTAAGTGTGTAAATTTTGCAAATACAAATATAAACTATACATTTATGTATTGTAAATTTGCAAATCCGAATTATAAGAATTACTTTTGTCTCTATATAATCTGACTTATTACTTTTGTAAATGAAGGAAAGAATAGCTCAAATCATCCAAAAAGAAGGTATGACTGCTGCGCAATTTGCAGATAAGATAGGAATTTCGCCTTCCTCTCTCTCTCATATCCTGAGTGGTAGGAATAATCCGAGCCTGGAGGTAGTCATGAAAATACACAAGGCTTGTGATTACATTAGTTTGGATTGGCTTCTCTATGGCGAAGGAGAAATGGAGACCGATGTAGACTCGGATAATAATGGCAGTTTTCCCGGTCCATTGTTTGACGAGAATTCATTATTTGCGTCCAATGGGACGAATGCATCTGAATATCGCAAGGAAACTGAGGTTAAAACCTCTGTTATACCCCCTAAAGAGATTGTGCGTGAGGAGATTAAGTACATAGAGAGACCTGCCAGAAAAATCACTGAAATAAGAATTTTCTTCGATAACGGTACTTATGAAACCTTTCGCCCTGAAAAATAGCTCGCATTTTACTAAATAATATAGGTATTTTGCTAAAATGCCCTCCCACAGATAAGTAATTGGGTAAATTCGTGTATCTTTGCATTGAAAAACGAATTTACCCAATTTTATTTCATGAAAAAATATATTTTAGACCTTGTGGTTACACAGAACATTAAATTGCATGCCAATTGTGTTCTGATTAAAATGACTCAAGCTAACCCGTTGCCCGAAATGCTGCCGGGTCAGTTTGCTGAGATACGAATTGACGGTTCTAATACTACTTTCCTGCGCCGTCCGATTTCTATTAACTATGTGGATAAGAAAACAAACGAAGTATGGTTCCTGGTACAGTTGGTTGGTGACGGTACGCGTAAATTGGCAACTGTAAAGCAGGGTGACATCGTTAATGTAGTAATGCCTTTAGGAAACGGATTTACCATACCCGGGGATGTTACAGCATTCAAGCCCTTGCTGGTGGGCGGCGGTGTGGGTACCGCTCCTATGCTCATGCTGGGCGCAGAACTTATAAAGGCCGGCTGTAAGCCAACTTTCCTGTTGGGTGCACGCTCCTCTAAGGATTTGTTGCAATTGGACGAATTTGAAAAGCTGGGTGAGGTTTATACCACTACCGAAGATGGCAGCATGGGCGAACAGGGTTATGTGACCGGGCATAGTCTGCTGAACAACAATGGTTTTAACATGATATATACTTGTGGTCCGAAGCCCATGATGGTATCGGTTGCCAGATATGCCAAAGCCAATGATATCGAATGTGAGGTGTCATTGGAGAATATGATGGCGTGTGGTGTGGGCGCATGCTTATGTTGTGTAGAAAACACGGACGAAGGTCACCTGTGTGTTTGTAAAGATGGTCCTGTATTTAATATAAAGAAACTATTATGGCAGATTTAAGCGTAAATATCGGCAGTTTGATGATGTCTAACCCTGTTATGACAGCATCGGGTACATTTGGTTATGGAAAAGAGTTTGAGGACTTTGTCGATTTGGAAAAAATTGGCGGTATCATTGTAAAGGGGACTACTCTCCATCATCGTGAGGGAAATCCTTATCCGCGCATGGCGGAGACTCCCATGGGGATGCTGAATGCCGTAGGATTGCAAAATAAGGGTGTACACTACTTCGTAGAGCATATATATCCTCAGATAAAGGATATCAATACCAATATGATTGTAAACGTCTCAGGCTCGGCTGTAGAAGACTATGCCAAGACCGCAGAAATTATCAATGAACTTGATAAGATTCCGGCGATTGAATTGAATATTTCCTGTCCGAATGTAAAGCAGGGAGGCATGGCTTTCGGTGTTTCTGCCAAAGGTTGTTCGGAGGTGGTAAAAGCAGTTCGTGAGGTGTATAAGAAGACTTTGATTGTAAAGTTATCGCCTAATGTAACGGATATCACCGAGATAGCACGGGCTGCCGAAGCATCGGGCGCCGATAGTGTTTCTTTGATAAACACATTGCTGGGTATGGCAATTGATGCAGAGAAACGCCGTCCTGTTCTTTCGACCATTACCGGCGGTATGAGTGGCGCAGCAGTAAAACCGATTGCTCTGCGTATGGTTTGGCAAGTAGCTAAAGCGGTAAATATTCCTGTCATAGGTTTGGGGGGTATCATGGATTGGAAAGATGCGGTAGAGTTTATGCTTGCAGGTGCTACTGCTATACAGATTGGTACGGCAAACTTTATAGACCCTGCTGTTACTGTCAAAGTATCAGAAGGCATAAATGACTATTTGGAGCGTCATGGATATACATCTGTAAAAGATATTATTGGTGCATTAGAAGTATAATAGTTTTACCTTGGTGTAACTTGGCCCCGCAAGGATGTTTTGAGGTCTTACTCTTTATCCTTGCGGGGCTTTTTGTTCTTGTTGCCTGAGGTGGTTTGGCTCTTGAATAAGTTGCATCTGCAACTTTGTACAAGGGTATCAAATGATAACTTCAAAGATTTTTTTCGATGAAATGGTTCGTTTTTGCAAAAGAGAAGGTCGGAATATGCAGAAAAAACCTTATTCTGAGGTGGAAAGACTCCATCTATTCTTTAATATGCTTGAAAGGCTGAAGTAGAACTTTAAGTAGATATATACCTAAAAAAGAGGAGGTGCAGACGTCAGTTATTACCGTCTGCACCTCTTTATTTTTATATCTATTTTTTATTTTAGCAAATCCGGTCTTAGGCGCTGGGTTCGTTCTAAAGACTGCTGAAGTTCCCACTCTTTTATTTTTGCTTCGTGTCCCGATAAGAGTACATCGGGAACAGCCCATCCATTGTACTCGGCCGGACGTGTATAGACAGGAGCAGCCAATAAATTATCTTGGAAAGAATCAGACAAAGCAGATTGCTCGTCAGAAATTACTCCGGGGATGATACGAACCACTGCATCGGCAATAACGGCCGCAGCAAGTTCACCTCCTGTCAAAACATAGTCACCTATACTGATTTCTTTCGTAATGAAATGTTCACGAATCCGGTAGTCTATCCCCTTAAAATGCCCACATAAGATGATTAAGTTTTTGGCAAGTGAGAGAGAGTTTGCCATCGGTTGATTGAACTGTTCTCCATCGGGACTTGTAAAAATTACCTCATCATATTCGCGTTCCGCTTTCAGGGCAGAAATGCATCGGTCTATCGGCTCAATCTTCATCACCATGCCGGCGAATCCCCCAAAAGGATAATCATCTACTTTACGGTAACGGTCAAAAGCATAGTCACGCAAGTTGTGTATATGAATTTCTGCGATTCCTTTCTTTTGTGCCCGGCTCATAATGGAGCAGTTGAAGAAGCCTTCCAGCATCTCGGGCAATACAGTTATGATATCTATTCTCATTTTCTATTTATTTTTTGCAAAAGTACGAAAATCCTCTCTGCCTAACGGTGTTTTTCATTCAAAAAATAGCTATTTTTGCAGGAAACTATCTTTTATGGTATGACTGAAATAGAAAGAATAGATCAATTGCGCGAGGAACTTCATCGCCATAACTATAATTATTATGTGTTGAATGCTCCCGAAATCAGCGACCGGGAATTCGACCTTTTGATGCGTGAGTTGCAAGACTTGGAAGCAAAACATCCCGAATATCGGGATGAGAATTCGCCTACCATGCGTGTGGGGAGTGATATTAATAAGAATTTCACTCAGGTGGTGCACAAATATCCTATGCTTTCGCTTGCCAATACTTATTCGGAAGCGGAAGTTTCGGATTTTTATGACCGTGTGAAGAAATCCCTGAATGAAGAGTTTGAGATTTGCTGTGAGATGAAATATGACGGGACCTCCATTTCCCTCACTTATGAGGATGGGAAATTGACTCGTGCCGTCACTCGTGGTGACGGTGTGCAAGGAGACGATGTGACGGATAATGTGAAAACGATTCGCAGCATTCCGCTTGTTTTGCATGGTGAAGGTTACCCGCATGAATTTGAGATTCGTGGAGAAATACTGATGCCATGGGAAGTGTTTGAAGAACTGAATCGTGAACGGGAAGCTCGTGAGGAGCCTCTTTTTGCTAATCCGCGTAATGCGGCTTCAGGAACGTTGAAATTGCAAAACTCCGCTATCGTGGCTTCTCGCAAGTTGGATGCTTACCTATATTATTTATTGGGTGAGAGCTTGCCTTGTGACGGCCATTACGAAAATCTGAAAGAAGCAGAAAGGTGGGGTTTTAAAATATCTGATGTGACGCGCAAGTGTAAAACACTGGAAGAAGTATTTGAATTTATCAGATATTGGGACACCGAGCGTAAGAATCTGCCGGTTGCTACAGATGGTATTGTTTTGAAGGTCAACTCCTTGCGTCAGCAGCGCAATCTTGGTTATACAGCCAAGTCTCCCCGTTGGGCTATTGCCTATAAGTTCCAGGCAGAACGGGCACGTACCCGATTGAACAAAGTGACTTATCAGGTAGGGCGTACGGGAGCCGTTACTCCGGTTGCCAATCTTGATCCTGTGCAATTGGCGGGAACTGTGGTAAAACGTGCTTCTCTCCATAATGCAGATATTATTGAAGGGCTCGACCTTTACATTGGCGATATGGTATATGTGGAAAAGGGCGGCGAAATCATTCCGAAGATTGTCGGTGTGGACAAGGATGCCCGCATAATGATTGGCGACAAAGTGAAATTTATAACTCACTGTCCCGAATGTGGAAGCAAATTGGTGCGTTATGAAGGCGAAGCTGCTTATTATTGTACTAATGATACAGCTTGTCCTCCCCAAATCAAAGGGAAGATAGAACATTTTATCAGCCGTCGGGCGATGAACATCGAAGGTCTCGGCCCTGAAACTGTAGACCAGTTTTATCAAGAAGGACTTATTCATGATATAGCCGATTTGTACACACTGAAAGCATCCGACATTATTAATTTGGAACGTATGGGGGAAAAGTCGGCCGAGAATATTATTTCAGGCATCGAGCAATCAAAGAATGTGCCGTTTGAGAGAGTTCTTTTTGCATTGGGTATCCGTTTTGTGGGCGAAACTACAGCAAAAACTTTGGCCAAAGCATTTAAATCCATCGATGCTTTGATAAGTGCCAGTCTCGATGATTTGATTCATGTCGATGAAATCGGTGAAAAGATAGCCCAAAGTATCATTTTGCATTTTGCGGATGCTAAAAATCGGGATATTGTCGAGCGTCTTCGGGATGCAGGAGTGAAATTGAAAGCTGATGAACAAGATACTTCCAGCTATACTGACAAGTTGGCGGGAAAATCGATTGTTATCAGCGGGGTGTTTACCCATCACTCGCGTGACGAGTATAAAGAACTTATCGAAAAACATGGTGGAAAGAATGTGGGAAGCATTTCTTCGAAAACCAGCTTTATTTTGGCCGGAGACAATATGGGGCCCAGCAAATTGGAAAAGGCGCAGAAGTTGGGTATTGCCATTATAAGCGAAGACGAGTTTCTGGAGATGATTAAGTGACTTTTTAGTATGTATAATTTAAAAATCATGTGATTTTTATCGCTAAAATAGAAAATATTCGTACTTTTGTGGGCTATTGAATAAGAGTTTATTATTTATTTATGATACAAGCAAGATTAAAAGGAATGGGGGTGGCACTGATCACTCCTTTCAAAGAAGATGATAGCGTTGATTATGAAGCGTTACTCCGTTTGGTAGATTACCAACTACAGAACGGAACAGACTTTTTGTGTGTGTTGGGAACTACCGCTGAGACCCCGACCCTGACCAAGGAAGAAAAAGATAAGATAAAACGTTTGGTGGTAGAAAGAGTGAACGGACGGATTCCCATATTGTTAGGAATCAGTAGTAACTGCACCCGCACTGTAGTCGAATCGCTGAAAAATGATGATTTTACCGGTGTAGATGCTGTTCTCGTAGCTGTACCATATTATAATAAACCCTCTCAGGAAGGCATTTATCAGCACTATAAAGCGATTGCCGAAGCTACCAATCTTCCGGTAGTACTTTATAATGTTCCCGGACGTACGGGTGTAAATATGACAGCTGAAACAACTTTGCGTTTGGCACGCGATTTTAAAAATATCATTGCCATCAAGGAAGCTTCTGGAAATATTACCCAAATGGATGATATTATCAAGAATAAGCCGGCTAATTTTGATGTGATTTCGGGCGATGACGGAATAACTTTTCCTTTAATTACACTAGGCGCAGTGGGGGTTATTTCAGTGATTGGCAATGCCTTTCCACGTGAGTTTAGTCGCATGACACGATTGGCTCTTCAGGGAGATTTTGCGAATGCTTTGACTATTCATCATAAATTTACAGAACTGTTTAGCTTGTTGTTTGTCGATGGAAATCCGGCCGGAGTGAAAGCTATGTTGAACGTGATGGGGTTGATTGAGAATAAGTTGCGCCTGCCTTTGGTCCCTACCCGAATCACTACTTTCGAGAAGATGCGTGCCATATTGGATGAATTGAAGATTAAATGCTGAAAAGATAAAGTGTCATAGAGGAGGCTCTATCTTAAAATAAAAACTGAACGTTGAAAATCTTATAGTTTAAACCCTAGAAGAAAAATCTCCCTGTTTTGCCTTGTACTGTGATGAATAAGGCTGAAAGAGGGAGATTTTTATATGATGGCCTCCCATTATAATAAAGCTGTTTTATTTTTCTGCTTTGAGGCAGTCCTTAGTAAGTTTGTTGGGAGATGGAGAAAGCTCAACTTGAAAATTGAGGTATTGTTAACCCTAAACAATGCCCATTGTTTGGGAAAGTTGTTTCCATTGTTTCCAAAAAATGTCTCCATTGTTTTAGGAAAACCTCGGGTCAGTTTTGGCTTTGTATCAGGTTAATCTGAAAACCCTGTGGGTGATAAGGATGTAGCACGTGGAAAGCTTGCCTTATGGTACAATAAAATTGAGAAACTCGGGTACGGATGCTTCAGAACTGTAACCAATACCATGCAGAACTATTATGAAACAATACTAAATTACTTTGTAAACAGGGAAACAAATGCATTTGCAGAATCCTTCAATGCTAAAATCAAAGCATTCAGAGCACAGTTCAGAGGAGTGAGGGATATTCCATTCTTCATTTTTAGATTATGCAAATTAGCAGCGTAGATTTAACAGACCCACAGGGTTTTCAGATTGACCCGGTTTTCGGATTGACCCCTTGTCCGAGCATACTACAAAAAAAGACCATCTTCGCAGATAGTCTTTCTTTGTGATCGCGACAGGATTCAAACCTGTAACCGGCTGATCCGTAGTCAGCTACTCTATTCAGTTGAGCTACGCGACCCTTTAACTTTTTCTAATAAAAATAATGAATGTGACCGCGACAGGATTCAAACCTGTAACCGGCTGATCCGTAGTCAGCTACTCTATTCAGTTGAGCTACGCGGCCATTGTTTATTGTTCTTTCGTTTTAACGGGTGCAAAGATACGGACTTTTTTTGAAAATGCAAGCGTTTTACTAAACTTTTTTCTAAAAATTATTCGACGAAACGGGAATTAAACAGCTGCCAGCCTAGTGTTAAACCTACATTCCAATCGTTAGACGGTGAGCTATAGTGATTTACATAGGCACTGATAGAACCGAACGATAATTGAAAGACTAATGAAATTTCTCCAAGATATTCGAATTTTGTGAAAGCTTTCCCGTAATATGCTTGTCCATATTCATCTTTCTTGATAGGAAAGATGGGTATAAATCCATAAAATTCTCCGCGTAATTGAAAAGACTCGCTTAACTGGTAGATGGGCATGGTGCCGACTCCGGCATATTGATTAGCACGGAAAGCCTCATTATAGGTTACTTTGCTATGGGCTGTCGGAGTGAATTCTCCTGCCTGCATTAATGTAGCCGTATAATTGTTGGAGAAATTTCGGGATGAGTAATATGCCTCCAGATACGCTCCCAAAGTAAACTTAGGGCTTACCTTATGGTATGTTTCGTTCTGATATGAAACTTGAAGCCAGGATTGTACTTTTTTATAAGGCTCCGGTGTGCCTTTAGTCACTTTGGATATACCGGATCTGAAATGTTCTGTGCCGGTGAAAATTTGTGCAGCCATTTTTTCACGACTTCCTTGTGTGGCAAATTGGCGGGCATTCAAGGTACTTCCTTCCAATACGATAGAGCCTCCGAAGATAGAATAAGTGCTTTCATCATGTTTTGTTTCGCTGAAGTCGATGATATTGGTTTGGAAGTACCTGTCCTCCATACGGGCTATACCCACACCGAATTCAGCTTTTTTACGGCTTAGAAACGGTAATGACACCTTCAATTTTACAAACTCTTCCCTTTTCTTGTTGAAAGCCGGATTGTCTTTGTTGGAAAAGAATTTGGCTTCTTTGAAATAATCGAAGGTAGAGATCGAGGCTATGAATTTATAAGATGTAGGCAGTTTGGTTGGAAAATCGATTCGTGCTGCAAGTTGTACATTATTGTAGACCCGGCCTAACTGTCCGTCAAAATTAAATTCTTTTGAATAATAGTTCAAGTTTTGATAAGAAGCACCAAAATAGACTTGATTGGAGCCACTGGAAGACACGTTTCCACCGACACGAACGGAGAGATTGGCCTCCATTTTGACCTGAAGATTCAAGTCGTAGGTTTGGTCTTTCTCATTATAAACGGCATGAGGAATGATTTCGGATATAATATTATCGGACAACAAACGGAAATATGCTCGTTTGACATCCTCCATAGTGAAAACATCGGAGTCGTTTTCATGAAACTCTTTTTGTATATATTGCTTTTGCTGTTCATTGGCACCGGTTATATTAACTCTTTTGAAACGGAAATCCGGTAAATTGCTCTTATAGGCCAGTCGTTTAACTTTCACTTGTTCGGGGGTGATTCTTCGATGAATTCGGCTTTTTATGGAGTCCATCATTTCTATGGCACGTTTATAACCAATGTCATGCAACTCGTCAAAGCGCTGGAAGTCCATTAAATTGACATCATCATATTTAAAAGTCATGAGGATGCCGAGGGAATCGGGTAAAGAGTAATCTGTCTTTTGCATAATCATATTTTCCAGTTGCCCCATAATGTCACCTTCCTTGGGTTTGCCCGGATTGGCGGATACGGCACTTCCTATAATGATATCTGGATGGAAGGTATCACGCATTACATTCACTGGAAAATTATTGTAAATGCCACCGTCGTATGCCAGTATCGAGTCTATTTCGATAGGCTTGAACATGGCAGGAAAACTCATGGAGGCACGTACGGCATCTCCCAGATCTCCTTTTTTCAATATCAGTGGTCTTTTGTTGTACACATCCGAAGCTATACAGCGGAAGGGAATATACAGGCTGTCAAAATTGGCCTTGCTTGCAGCTGTTGCCTGACCGAATAATTGCAGAAATACAATATTCATCTGAATGGGATCTACAATGCTGGTAGGCAAAAACTGAGGTTTGACATTCTTCAGCGAGTCTTTTAAGGAGATACGGATGTTGATAAATTCGGGTGTTGGAGGATTTTTCTTGAAATAATAGATGTATTTCTCTTCCACATTACCTGAATACCAGCGTTTGAAGTCATCGGATTTGAGTAAAGCCTCCATTTCATCGGGAGAATAGCCCATGGCATAAAGTGAACCGACAATGGCTCCCATGGATGTGCCTGCAATATAATCTATGGGGATACCGTTTTCTTCTAATGCGCGGATAATGCCGATATGGGTTAGGCCTTTGGCACCTCCTCCGCTCAGTACCAGTCCCACTTTCTGTGCATGGATGGGAGGAAGTAGTAAAAAGAGAAGAAAAAGTATATATAGATAATGTTTCATGGATGTCGAATCTTTGTATGTGTCGCTCCAAATATAGAAAGAAATCTTCGTTTCCAATCGTTTTTTAGAATAAAAAAGCGCCGGAAATGAACTTCCCGACGCTTTTGATAGCAAAATGTGATAGATTTGTTAAATCAGTTCGATACTGCGTTTTACAAAGTTTGTCAAAGCTTCACCTTTCAACATGTTGTTTTGTAACAGAGCAAGGTCAATCAATTGGCGGATTACTTTGTTACCACCTGCGTATTCACCTAAAACAGCTTCTTTCTTGGTCTTTTCATCGGCCAACTTTTTCTCAACATTACTTAATTCATCTTTTTCTGCTTGAGGTATTTCATCAGCTTTTTTACCTTCCTGTGCTTTGTGAAGTTCGTCGTGACGTTTATTCAGACTGGTCATTTCAGCTTCAATAGGTTCAAGAGCAGCTTTGCAAGAGTTGTCCGCATCATTCAAAACTTGTTTCACCAGTTTGTGGTCGACATTCAGAACCAAGTTAAACATATCCGGCATTTCTCCATAGAAACTCATACCTGCCTGGATATTGGCCATTTCTTTCATACGGCGCATATATTCACTTTGGGTAATCATGATAGGAGTTCCTGTCTCGCCTAAAGATTGTGTTTCCACATTGAACTCCACTTTCTTCATCTGTGGTAACTGACTGCGGAATACGGAAGATAGAATATCGCGTTGGTCAACTTCCAAACTGGCATCTTTGCGCTCTTCTTTAGCAATCAGGTGGTCAATTACATCACTGTCCACACGGGTGAAGCGGCTCTTTTCAAATTTCTGCTCGAGCATACTTACCATGGCTACATCCAGCTGACCATCCATTAACAATACGTTGTAGCCTTTGTTTTTGGCCGCATCAATGTAGCTGTATTGTTCGTCTGCATGGGTAGCATACAGATAAATCAAGTTGCCGTCCTTATCTGTTTGGTTATCTTTGATCAAGCTTTGGTATTCTTCGTAAGTGTAATATTTGTCATCTGTGTCTTTCAGCAGAGCAAATTTATTAGCCTTTTCGTAGAAATCTTCTTGAGTCAACATGCCGTAGTTGATGAAAATCTTCAAATCATCCCATTTCTCCTCGAATTCTTTGCGGTCATTCTTAAAAATGGCTTGCAGGCGGTCTGATACTTTCTTAGAAATATAAGTGGAGATTTTCTTCACGTTGGAATCGCTCTGCAAGTAAGAACGGGATACGTTCAACGGGATATCCGGTGAGTCAATCACTCCGTGTAACAGGGTCAGGAAGTCTGGAACAATACCTTCTACCGAGTCGGTGACATAGACCTGGTTGCAGTAAAGTTGGATTTTGTTTTTTTGTAATTCAATGTTGCTCTTCACTTTCGGGAAGTACAGAATACCTGTCAGATTGAACGGATAATCCACATTCAGGTGGATCCAGAACAGAGGTTCGTCTGCCATAGGATATAACTCCCGATAGAATTTCTTATAATCTTCGTCTTTCAGCTCTACCGGTTTGCGTGTCCATAAAGGATAGGTTTCGTTGATTACGTTGTCTTCGTTTGTTTCAACCTGCTTTCCATCTTTCCATTCTTTCTTTTTGCCGAATGCAATGGGGATAGGAAGGAAGCGGCAATATTTAGTCAGCAATGAAGAAATACGTGTTTCTTCCAGAAATTCCTTGCAGTCATCATCTATATAAAGGATAATATCCGATCCGCGGCTTTCTTTTTCAACGTTTTCGATAGTGAACTCAGGGCTTCCGTCGCAAGTCCATTTCACAGCTTGTGCTCCTTCTTGGTGGGATTTTGTGATGATTTCCACTTTTTTGGCTACCATGAAGGCAGAATAGAAACCCAGACCAAAGTGTCCGATGATGGCATTGGCATCATCTTTATATTTTTCAAGGAAGTCGTTAGCACCTGAAAAAGCTATCTGATTGATATATTTGTCGATCTCTTCGGCTGTAAGTCCGATACCCCGGTCGGAAATGGTGATGGTATCTTTTCCTAAGCTTACTTTAATGGTAAGATCTCCCATCTCTCCTTTGAATTCACCTTTAGATGCAAGGGTTTTCAGCTTCTGTGTGGCATCTACTGCATTAGAAACTAATTCACGGAGGAATATTTCATGATCACTGTATAAGAACTTTTTAATGATGGGGAAAATGTTCTCAGTGGTTACCCCAATATTTCCTTTTTGCATACTATTTATGGTTTTAAGTTATTATGTTATATATACGTTTGAATCGTCTTTTTGTTGGATGATGGGCAAAAAAAATGCCAGATACAGTGATATCTGACATTTTGTCTGTTATTTTTTGAATAACTTTGGACTCTTTACTTTTTTTTCCACAGTCATGACAATGAGGTCTTTTTCTTTGTCATAGCTTACCTTGATCGTGTCACCAGCTGCCATTTCTGATCCAAGTATCAGCTCGGAGATGCCATCCTCCAAGTTGTTTTGGATGGCACGTTTCAATGGGCGTGCTCCAAACTGTACATCGTAACCTTTGGTGGCTACAAACTTTTTGGCATCTTCGTCAATAACAAGCTTGTAACCAATGTTTTTCACACGACTGTAAAGGCCCTTAAGTTCAATATCAATAATCCGGGTCAGTGCATCCAGATCGAGTTGGTCGAAAGTTATTATTTCGTCCAAACGATTGATGAATTCGGGCGCAAAAGACTTATTCAAAGCTTTTGTAATCACGCTGCGCGAGTATTCTTTGTCATCAGTACGGACCTGGGCGGCAAATCCGATTCCTTTTCCGAATTCTTTCAGTTGGCGGGTTCCAATATTAGATGTCATGATGACTATGGTATTTTTAAAGTCTACAGTTCTGCCATAACTGTCAGTCAACCGACCTTCATCCATCACTTGCAACAATATGTTGAATACATCGGGATGCGCTTTTTCAATTTCATCCAATAAAACGATAGAGTAGGGTTTACGCCTTACTTTCTCCGTCAGCTGCCCACCTTCTTCATAACCTACGTATCCGGGAGGTGCTCCTACCAGACGGGATACGGTGAATTTTTCCATATATTCACTCATGTCAATGCGGATAAGTGCATCTGCTGAACCGAACATTAGTTTCGCTAACTCCTTGGCCAAATGAGTCTTGCCGACACCTGTCGGACCTAGAAACATGAATGTACCAATCGGCTTATTAGGATCTTTCAGGCCTACACGGCTTCTTTGAATAGCTTTTACCAGTGTGGCGATTGCTTTGTCCTGACCGATAACTTTAGAAAGCAGATCGTCTTTCATTCCTAATAATTTCATTCCTTCAGCCTGTGCCATTCTTTGTACAGGTACGCCTGACATCATGGAAACGACTTCAGCTATTTGTTCGTCATCTACCGTTTCCCGGTTTTCCTTCAGACTTTTTTCCCATTCTTCCTTCAGGGTATCAAGCTGATTCGTATATTCTTTCTCTTTGTCACGATAACTGGCGGCCAGTTCGAAATTCTGTAGCCTGACAGCTTCATTTTTAAGAGATTTCATCTCATCAATCAGTTTTTCCTGTTCTTCTATTTCTTTAGGAGCAGTGATATTAGTAAGATGTACGCGCGAGCCGGCTTCATCTAAAGCATCTATCGCTTTATCGGGGAAGTTACGGTCTGTGATATATCGGTCTGTTAGTTTCACACAAGCTTCAAGGGCTGCATCTGTATAGTTCACATTATGATGATCCTCGTATTTATCCTTGATATTTTTCAATATCTGAAGTGTCTCTTCTGCAGTTGTTGGTTCTACAATAACCTTTTGGAACCGACGTTCCAATGCACCGTCTTTTTCAATGTTTTGGCGGTATTCGTCCAACGTCGTCGCTCCGATGCATTGAATCTCGCCTCTGGCCAATGCGGGTTTCAACATATTGGCCGCATCCATTGAGCCCGCTGCAGAACCTGCTCCCACAATAGTGTGGATTTCATCGATGAAAAGAATGATGTTAGGATTCTTCTTCAACTCGTTTAAGATAGAACGAATACGTTCCTCGAATTGTCCACGATATTTAGTGCCTGCGACAACGGCAGTCATATCAAGAGCTATCACTCGTTTGTCAAATAAGATACGTGATACTTTCTTTTCCACAATCCGTAATGCAAGTCCCTCAACAATGGCAGATTTGCCGACTCCCGGTTCGCCAATCAAAATAGGGTTGTTTTTCTTGCGACGGCTCAATATTTGTGCCAGTCGCTCTATTTCCTTCACCCGGCCAACTACAGGATCTAGTTTTCCTTCTTCGGCAGCTTTTGTCATGTCTGTGCCGAAATTATCGAGTACAGGAGTATCATTAGCCGGCTTTTTTTGTGCCGGGCGTGCCTGCTGTTGTGCTGCATTTGATTTATTGCCACTTGGACTCTGACGTATATCTTCGTCTTCATCCTCGTCCTCACTGAACCCCAGACCTGCATGGGTGTCTGGTTGTAAAGTGAGTTTGATTTTTTCGTATGTTACGCCATTGCTTTCCAAGACGTGGAAAGCTGCATTATCCTTGACCTTCATAATTGCTAACAAAATATGTTCAGAGTCAGCCGCAATGTTTCTCAATAACTTAGCCTCTAGAATACATAGCTTTAACACTTTGGATGCTTTCTCATTAAAGCTAATATTTTCGTCATAGGTGGTGTCATTTTCCGCATTGTTTTTCACAATGGCCTCCAACTGATTTTTTATGTCCTGTAAGTTTATTTGCAAATTAAACAAAATCTCGATAGCTTTTCCTTCACCTTCACGTATCAGTCCCAACAACAAGTGTTCGGGACCAATATAGCTATTTCGCAGCCTGTTGGCTTCTTCCTTGCTATACATGATGATATCGGACACTCTTTGTGTAAATTGATTGTTCATAAATTTATCGTCCTCCTAAAGTATAGTATTTATTTCCCAGTGTGCAAAGATACACATAATAACAATGCATACCATTGTTTTCTTATTTATATTAGCATAACAAAATGTATGCCAAGCTTTGACAGGCTAAATGGATTAAACAAAAATAAGGGTTATAGCGAACCATTCACAAAGTAAATGAGAAGTGGGAGTGATAATCACTATATACTATAAAATAAGGTATAGGGATACTTTTTACTTATATAAGTAAAAACATTTAATGGACTTAACTTTTTTATGGGTTTTGTTTCGTATGTCGTATAAAAGTAGTACTTTAGCGTGGTTTTTGGTAAACCAAAAAGATGTATAATTAATATTTGTTTAAATGCTAGAACAAGACAGAATTATAAAGATTAACATCGAAGAGGAAATGAAGTCGTCGTACATTGATTACTCAATGTCAGTAATTGTTGCGCGCGCCCTCCCGGATGTTCGCGATGGCTTTAAACCGGTTCATAGACGTATCTTATATGGTATGATTGAACTGGGAAATACCTCCGATAAAGCTTATAAGAAATCAGCAAGAATTGTAGGTGAAGTTTTGGGTAAATATCACCCGCATGGTGACTCTTCCGTGTATGGAGCTTTGGTCAGAATGGCTCAGGATTGGGCTATGAGATATCCGTTGGTAGATGGTCAGGGTAACTTCGGCTCTGTTGATGGTGACAGCCCTGCTGCCATGCGTTATACGGAAGCAAGATTAAAGAAAATAGGTGAAGAGATGATGCAGGATCTTTATAAGGAAACTGTTGATTTTCAGAATAATTTTGATGACACGTTACAGGAACCGACTGTCATGCCAACACGGATTCCTAACTTGTTGGTAAATGGAGCATCCGGTATTGCTGTAGGTATGGCAACCAATATGCCTACCCATAATCTTTCTGAAGTAATCGATGCATGTATTGCTTACATTGACAATAATGATATTGATATTGAAGGGCTTATGCAATATGTAAAAGCACCGGATTTCCCTACAGGTGGATATATATATGGTATAAGCGGGGTACGTGATGCTTACGAAACCGGACGTGGTAGAGTAGTGATGCGTGCTAAGGCTGAGATAGAAACTCATACTACACATGACAAGATCATAGTTAATGAAATTCCTTATAATGTAAATAAGAAGGAATTGATTGAAAATATCGCATCTTTAGTCAATGACAAGAAGATTGATGGTATTTCGTATGTAAATGATGAATCCGACCGTGAAGGTATGCGTATCGTTATTGATGTTAAACGTGATGCAAATGCTAGTGTGGTGCTGAACAAATTGTTCAAAATGACAGCTCTGCAAACTTCATTTGGCGTAAATAATATCGCTTTGGTCCATGGTCGCCCCAAAATGTTGAATCTGAAAGATTTAATCAGATATTTTGTAGAACATCGTCATGATGTGGTAATTCGTCGTACTCAGTATGATTTACGGAAGGCACAGGAGCGTGCTCATATTCTTGAAGGATTGATTATAGCTTCTGATAATATTGATGAAGTGATCCGTATTATTCGTGCTGCAAAAACCCCTAATGATGCCATAGCAGGGTTAATAGAGCGTTTTAATCTGAGTGAAATTCAGGCACGTGCTATTGTAGAAATGCGTTTGCGCCAATTAACAGGTTTGATGCAAGATCAGCTTCACGCAGAATATGAAGAGGTGATGAAACAGATTGCTTATTATGAAGAAATTCTTTCAAATGATGAACTTTGTAAAAAAGTAATCAAAGATGAGTTAGTAGAGGTAAAAGAGAAGTATGGGGACGCGCGTCGGTCTGAAATAGTTTATTCTTCAGAAGAATTTAATCCGGAAGATTTTTATGCTGATGATCAGATGGTTATCACGATATCTCATATGGGATATATCAAACGTACTCCTTTATCAGAATTCCGTGCCCAAAATAGGGGTGGAGTTGGATCAAAAGGAAGTGAAACCCGTGATGAAGACTTTGTAGAGCATATTTATCCGGCTACAATGCACAATACTATGATGTTCTTCACTCAGAAAGGTAAGTGCTATTGGTTGAAAGTTTACGAAATTCCCGAAGGAACTAAAAATGCTAAAGGACGCGCTATTCAGAATTTGCTGAATATTGATTCCGATGACGTGGTTACAGCATATCTACGTGTGAAAAACCTTAATGATACCGAGTTCATTAACAGCCATTATGTGCTGTTCTGTACAAAGAATGGCGTCATTAAAAAGACTTTGTTGGAACAATACTCACGGCCTCGCCAGAATGGTGTTAATGCGATAACTATTCGTGAGGATGATAAAGTGATTGAAGTTCGTATGACTAACGGTGATAATGAAATCATTATTGCTAACCGTAACGGGCGTGCAATTCGCTTTCACGAAAGTGCGGTTCGTGTTATGGGACGTACGGCTACAGGGGTGCGTGGTATGACTTTGGATGAAGATGGTGGCGATGAAGTTATCGGTATGATTTGTATAAAAGATCCTGAAGCTGAATCAATTATGGTAGTTTCTGAACAAGGATACGGTAAACGTTCTGATATCGAAGATTATCGTAAGACCAATCGTGGCGGTAAGGGTGTAAAAACGTTGAATATTACAGATAAAACGGGTAAATTGGTAGCTATCAAGTCTGTTACAGATGAGAATGACTTGATGATTATTAATAAATCTGGTATTACAATTCGTTTAAAAGTCGCTGAAGTCCGCATCATGGGACGTGCAACACAAGGTGTGCGATTGATAAATTTGGAGAAACGTAATGACCAAATAGGCTCTGTATGTAAGGTGACATCTGAAGAAGAGGTTACAGATGAAAATTCAAATACAGATCTTGAAAATATAACTGAAGGAGAGAGTGGTGGTACTACTAATTCTGATACTAATTCAGATTTAACTGCCGAAGCAAATAGTGAAGAATAAAATAAATTGTATTATTAAATCCACAAAATCATGAGAAAAGTATTATTTACAGTGGCTTTATTGTTAACAGCTTGCTTTGTGTCTGCACAAGTAAGTGTTGTTAAGGAGGCTAAATCCTTGAAAAGCAAACCTGAAGAAGCTGCAAAAGCTATCGAACCGGCTTTAACTAATCCTGAAACCGCTAATGATCCGGAAACATGGAAATTAGCTGGAGATTTTCAGAAAGCAATTTATGATGAAGAAAACATGAAACTTTATTTACCCGGAGGTCAGGCAGATACAACTAAGCTTTATAACAGCTTAGCTAAGATGTATGACTTCTACTTGAAATGCGATGAAATAGAGCAGGCTAAAGTCCAAAGTGGTGAGTTAAAGAAACCCAAATTCAGAAAGAAGAATGCAGATGCTTTGAAGACTTTGCGTTTAAACCTAGTTAATGGTGGTGGTGATGCTTACAATAAAGGAGATTATGCTGATGCTCTAAAATATTTTGGATTATTTGTTGATGTAGTAAACGAGCCTATGTTTGCTGATGATGATGAGTTGAAGGCTGACACTTTGAATGCATTATATGCTTGTTATGCAACTTTAGCTGCTAATATGCTGAAAGACAATCAAGCTGTCATCAAATATGGCAATATAGGTAAGAATCATAAAGAAGAAGGTTATAGAGCATTAATGTGCTTGGCTGAAACATATGGTCAGAAAGAAGGTGGTGATTCTGCAAAATGGCTTGAAGTAATCAAAGAAGGTACTGAATTGTTTCCTAAGCAAGAATACTTTGTTGGTAATATTATGGATTATTATATTCAAAAAGGTATGGTTGATGAGGGTTTGGCTCAAATTAATAAATTGCTTGCTACGAGTGAAACTCCGTACTATCTTTATGTAAAAGGTATCTTATTGTATGAGAAAAAGCAGTATGATGATGCAGTTGCTATATTTAATAAAATTATTTCAAACAACGGAGATTTAGTTGCTGAAGCATATTCAAAGATTGGTGATTGTTATTTTTTCCCAGCCCAGATTATTGTTGAGGAAAATGCAAAGTTAGCTATTGATGATCCCAAATACAATGAAAACGAAAATAAGATTAAAGAGTTGTATGAGAAAGCTAAACCATATTATGAGAAGGCAAAAGAATTAAAGCCTGATAATAAAGCTTTGTGGGGAAATTATTTGCTAAATATTTATTGGAAGTTAAATAGAGCTGAGTATGATTCTTTGGAAAAAGAATTAGGATATTAATACGATCTTTCTATTTATTTATGCACAAAGCCCAGACTTTTCCAGTCTGGGCTTTGTTATTATCTAAAGTTTATGTATCTTTAGATAATAGTTTTTTGCGTTATGGCAAAATTTATTTTCGTTTTTATTAATCAACCAAAATCCCTTTTTCAAGTCTATTTACGAGAGTTATTTCTGATATATAATTAGTATTATGTTTAATTAAATACTAAGTGAACATTAATATGTTGAAGGGTAACACATTGTGATTTGCTTGTGCTACCCTTCTTGATTCTTTATTTTATTACTAATATAGGTGTATTAGCATGAAATATCATTTTTCTTGCTATGCTAGGATTAAACAATCTAGCAAATATGTTTCGTTTATAATTTGTGATGCAAATCACGTCTATATTTTCTTCTTTTACATAGTTGTCCAAATTGCTCAGTATGTTATCTTCTTTCACTACATTATAATATAGTTCCAATTTAGAGTATTGTTTTTGAAAGTAATCTTTAATACCTGCTAGTTTTATTTCATTCCATGCATCGTTATCTGTACTTAAATGAATGAAGGAAACAGCAAAATGAAACGATTTAAAAGCATTTATCAAGGAGTCAAAAGCTATTAGATCCCTTTGGTCAAAATTGGTCACAAAAGCTACTTTTTTTATATCATTGAATGTTTTTAGTGGTGTATGTTCTGGAATAGCATATACAAAGGATTTGCTTCTTTCTATAACTTCAGCTGTAACGCTACCAATCAAGTCTATATCTTTTTGGCTTCTCCCTCTTGTTCCCATTATAATTATCTGAGGATTATATTCTTTAGCATATCGTAAGATTTCTTCTTCGGGAATACCATCACGCAAAATACAAGTATATTTTATATTAGGAAACTCTCCCGACTCAACTTTCTTTTTGATTGTATCAGAAAGTTTATTCAACTCGTTGTGCACTGTTTCTATCATACTTTTTACAGATTCTTCTCTTTCGATCTGAAAATTGAAATTATCAGTTCCATAAGGAATTGTAGGCACATAAATAGGACTGAAATAAGCATGTAGAAGCACAACTTCTGAATTAATAGCATTAGCAAAAGAAAAACCAAATTGGCAGGCTTTAAGAGAATAGTTTGAAAAGTCTATCGGGATAAGTACTTTTCTTTTTTCTTTATTTCTTTCTGAGCTGCTCTCCTTACCTTTGATTATATCTTCTGAAAGCCATGCAGAACTTTCTATAATCTGCAAGGCATGAGGCAGGTCGCTTTCTTTAATTCTTAGCCTTACTCCAGAAGATATGACAGGTTGAATAAGATTCACATTGTGAATGTACGCTTCAATTCCTTCATTCTCAAGTACATTCTTTAAAATCTGTGCTTTAGCATAAGTGAGGATTGCTAAGGTTACCAATTTATCTTCCATAATTCTATATTTTAAGTGATTTTCAGGTTAAACAAAAAATCCCAATTGAATGTTGCATTCAACCGGGATTTTATATTACGCTTCTTGCGTTACTTTTTCTTCAGTTTCTCTCAATATTTGAAGGGCTTTTTCAAGAACTGTTGTATCATCTAGCATTACTAGTCCCCCATCTGGTCCCGGTTCCAAATGAATTCCAACACTTTTACCATTCTTGAAATTGTGTCCACCAAAAAAGTTACGTACAGTTTCTACGGTCATATTGAGTTCATCTGCGATTCTGTGCATACTCCCACTAGGTAATGAATCTTTGATTCTGCGCAGTTCATTAAATGTTATTGTTCTCATGATGTATTAAATTTAGTTATAAAAGTGAGTACTTAAATCATGGTATAAACTTAATCAAAAAAATGCATAAAACAAATCTTTTTGTGCTATTTTTGACTATATGTAAATTTATAATGGTTAATTTGCTGATTATAGATTGAGTGTATGAGTCACAATCATACCTGCTATAATAATGAAGAAATAAGTAGAAATGAGAATTATGTAGAATAAATTAATATCACTAATCAAATAACCGCTGGCAGTGTATTGATTAGAAATGCAACGTGGTTTATAAAAGATTTTTTTTTGAATAAATTTATAAAGGAGATAAATCAAATATCCTATGAAACAACCTTCTATAGCACCAAAAAGAATATCTCCCGGATAATGCACTCCTAAGTAGATTCTAGAATAGGAATTGAGTACGGCCCAAAAAAGAAGCATAAAAGTAAGAGATTTCCTTTTAATTAGTAAAGATAAAAAGACAGAAATAGCAAATGTGTTGGCAGCATGACTGGATATGAAGCCAAATCGTCCTCCTCTATATCCGTTTACAATATCAACCATATACATAATATTGGGGTCTTGTGTTGGACGGAAACGTGCGAAAAACGGTTTGCATAAACCAGAAGCTATTTGATCTGCTAAAGTTATGACTAAGGCAATCATAACGATAGTCAATAATGCTTCTTGAATTTTGTTATTTTTAATTATGATATATAACAGCATAGCAGCTACAGGTACCCATACAATTGTACTGGTAGCTACCCACATGAATCCGTCCCAAAATAAGGATTGGCTTCCGTTCAAATTCAGTAGTAATTCTTTATCTGCTGCTATGTACTGTTGTATATCCATTGATTATGTTTTAAATGATTTCAATAACATTGGTAGGTACCCATCCCACATTACCGTCTTCCAGTTTAATTTCTTTCCACTCCTTCATCGTATTATCTTTTATTATTACTTTCCTACCTTCATGAAGAATAAATAAGTCTGTTCCACTTTGGTTAGGAGTACTTTTGACTGTAACGCTAGGAGCCATTATAATAGCGTTATCATGATTAATTAATTCAGATTTTTGTTCTGAGGCAAATATATTTGCTAAAATGGTCACTAGAAAGAAAAAGATTGCTGAAATAAATCCTACTTTCTTCAAGACTACTCGTTTTCCGAAAATAAATAAAGACAGTGCCAATATCATCAGAATAAACATGATAATGCCTGTATGTGCCCATGCCTTTTCACTCATTGTATTAATAAGTGATTGAGTCCAGGTAACAAAAAACATTTTACTAGAAGGGATTACCTTGTCTACAGTTTTGCTTCGAGCCAGTTCTAGGTTGAAACGAATATCACTATTTCCTGGGTTTAGCAACAAGGCACGTTCGTAATTAAGGACAGCTTTGGCAATGTTATTCATTTTATAATAGCTGTTACCTAAATTATAATAAATATCGGAAGATTCCCCCTCGTTTTTTAATATATTCTCATACATCTCTACAGAAGCTGCAAAGTCGTTTCTTATATATGCACTATCGGCTTCTGTCTTTGTTGGGAAAGTTTGCACAGCAGCACTTTGTGGCATTTCTGTTTGGGCGGTAACCTGTGCAGAGTCTGATTCATTCTGTGCGTAGACTGTGACAAAACTTATCAGGAATATCAAAATGAAATATATTTTTGTCATTGTTATAATCTCCTTTGATTTAGTGTTTTATACTATTCTCCATTTTGCTGATGACCTCAACAGCCGAAGAATATACTTTATCCATAGCTTCATTCTGATTACCCGGAGCATAGCGGGCGAACTCGCATTCATTCAATGTTCCGATGAAATCTTTAATCAGTTCGGGGGCAACACCATATTTGGTCAATTCGTCCTCGATATTATCTTTAGACAATTGAGAAACCGGAATATTCAACTTATCACTGATGTATCCCCAAAGTGCTTTCAACACCTCATCATAGAATGCTTCTTGTTTGTTTTCAGCTAATAATCTGCCTGCATTTTTCATGCGTTTGGCAGCCACTTTATTCGCTTTTTTAGTACGTACTTTTGCTACATTTGCATTTTCAATAGCTTTTTTACGATAGACAATTACGAAAACAACGAAGAGAACCAATGGAATGATATACCATAGATAATATGTTGTTGAGCCAAAGAAGAAATCTCCCTTACGAGTTAAACTAGTTTCCCCCATTTTGATGTAGCGGATGTCTTGTCCCAATACTTTCAAATCTTCCTTGTTGGTAAAGTCTGCAATAACTTGATCTGCATTTCCTGCACCTTTTTCCACTTTTAGGTTGTAAGCTTCTGTTTTTATTGTTTTATAGCTATTGCTTTTTAAGTCAAAATAGGAAAATTCGACAGGCGGAATAGTGAAATTGCCGGCATGTCTTGGAATTGCTAGATATTCTATCACCTTATTGCCTGACAAACCTTCGCGAGTTAATGTAAATTTATTGTCAATCTTGGGATCGTATACTTCAAAATCCTTTGGGAAAGCTACTTCCGGAGTATTGACCAATTTCAAATTACCTGTACCAGAAATGACTAACTTAATGGTTACAGCATCATTTGTTTTCAGTTCTTTTGTACTTATAGACGAACTGATAGTAAACTCTCCTACTCCTCCGGAGAAATTAGCCGGTTTGCCATCGGGCAATGCTTTCACATTGATGGTCAGCTTAGGAGTGACAATGTTTTTCTTTACTTCCACATAGTTACTTCCACCATTAAAGAAAGCATCAAAAGGATCGTCTGAGGCAACTTGTTGAGCTATAACCCCTTCAAAGGTAATAGACGGAATTTCCATTTTACCTGATTGCTGAGGGAAAAGTACATACTGACTCCACACGGTAGTGTTATAGTTTCTTCCGTTATAATGCTCCAAAGAGAATGTCTTTTGTTGGGGAAGTTCTACTTCTTGTGTATGGAAATTCTTCAAATCCGGCATTTTCCCGTACAACTGTCTCAGATTTACCAAAGTATAGACCTTGTATGTCAATAAGATGGCTTCCTGTTCATAAACAGTAGTCTTACTTGCTGTTGCGGTAATAAACAAATCTTGATTGGTTATTTTGCTTCCGGCAACCTGACTGCGTGAAGAAGTTCTTCCACCGCTATTGTTTCCACCTCCAACACCATTTGTTTGATCAGGCGGTAATACTTTGATTTGTACGGAATTTGAAGTTTTGTTTTGTCCGTCTGCCACAATAGTAGCACCAGGAATGGTGTAAGTTCCTTCTTTATCAGCCATCAAAATATAAGTAAAAGTAATGGAGCTGGTAGAAGTAACATTACCATTTATAATCTGTGTACTACTCTGCTGTGAACGGCTTGGTCCCATTAAGACATCGAACCCCTTGATATTAGGTGCACGAAAATCCCTGACTTTATGAGTGTTGACCGTATAAGTCAGCCGGAACTGATCCCCGCTTACTACTACATCAGGCGCAGAAGCGGTAAACGTCACATTTCCGTCTGCCCATGCTCCGAGCACCGATGTTATTAATATGAATAAGAGAATTACTTTCCTCATTGCTATCTAATTATTTTTTTATTTGCCAAAATTAAGAAATTACCAGTCTTTATCCAACTTCTTTCCTTGAATTTGCAGTTGTTTTTTAACTTTGTCTTGCACATTCTTTTCATCTTGCATCACAGCATTCAATAATTGTTGGGCATTTTCCTTGGACATTTCATCCTTATTTTGCTGCTGTTGCTGCTGATTTTGATTTTGTTGGTCTTTCTTATCCTGTTCTTGCTGGTTTTTGTTCTGATCCTTTTTGTCGTCTTTCTGATCTTGTTTTTGATCTTGATTCTTATCCTGATTCTGGTCTTGATTTTGCTGTTGGTCTTTCAACAGCTTTTGCGCCAAAGCCAAGTTATAACGAGTTTCATCATCTTTCGGGTTATTCCGTAAAGATTCCTTATAAGCCTCTATACACTGTGGATACTGCTTGGACGACTGAAGGATAACTCCCATGTTATGATAAATCTGTGCCAGTTTATCCTTGTCCTTCTCTACCTTAGAAGCAGATTCAAACTGTTCCATCGCTTCCTTTGCTTTTTGCTGCATCAAGAGCGAGTTTCCCAAATTGAACATGGCATCTGTTGATTTCGGGTTAATTTCCAATGCCTTACGATAATCTACCTCCGCTTTGATAAACAAGCTGTCATTATACAGCTTGTTTCCGCTGCGCAGATAATCTCTTTCTGTTTTTTGGGCGAAGGCACTGCTTGCCACAAGTAAGAATAACAGAGTGATATAGGTTTTTTGTAACATAAGCATTCCTTATTTAAATAGTCTGACATTTTTGAAAAGCGGATTTTTCCGTTCCAAAATAAGCATTTCTACCACCAGCAGGATAAGCACCAGCCATGCCAAAGCCTGGAACTGTTCATCAAATTCAGTATAAACCTGACTTTCTACATCAGCTTTTGACAGTTTGGCGATTTCATTGTTCAATACCTTCTCGGCAGAGTTGGTATTATCCACGCGAATATACATTCCATTGCCAGCCTTGGCTATTTCCTGGCACATCTGCTCATTCAAGCGGGTGACGATAACATTTCCATCCTTATCGCGACGGAAATTGTTGCTACCGTCCTCAGCTGGAATTGGAGAACCATCCGGTGAACCTACTCCTAATACAAATACCTGCATACCTTTTTCGGCTGCTTCTTGGGCTGCTTCTACTGCCCCACCTTCATGATTTTCACCATCGGTAATGACAATAATTGCACGTCCCACTCCTTCTTGCGGAGTAAAACTCTTCATTGCCAGGCGGATGGCCGCACCGATATCCGTACCTTGTGTGGTTATCAATGACGGATTAATGGTTTCCAAGAACATTTTGGCGGAAACATAATCGCTTGTGATGGGCAATTGCGTGAAAGCATCACCTGCAAAAACAATCAATCCCACTTTATCATTATTGAACGTATCTACCAGTCTGGAAATCAATTTCTTTGATTTGTCCAAACGACTGGGAGTCACATCTTCTGCCAGCATGGAGTTTGAAATGTCCAAGGCAATGACAGCTTCCACTCCACTTCGTTTCACCGTTTCCATCTTTGAGCCGAACTGTGGGCGGGCCAACATCAGTATAACCAATGTCAACGCAGCAAAAGTCAGCCAAAACTTGATGTCAGGACGATACTTGGAAATAGTCGGCATGAGCCCTTTCAGTAATGCCGGATCACCATATTTGCGAATATTTTGGCGGCGGTGATAATTGGAATACAAATACAGCGCCACCAAAAACGGCAATAGGATGAGTAAATATAAAAAGTTCGGGTCTGCAAATCGAAACATGACTTTCTTTTTTTAAGGTATTTTCTTTAATACTGAGTTACGCAACAAGAGTTCAAGCAAAATGCAGAAGAAAGCAATCCAGGCGAATACCTGATATTCTTCTTCGCGTTTGCTGAATTCCTTCACGTTCAACTTCGTTTTCTCCAGTTTGTCTATCTCCTGATAGACTTCCTTCAACTTGGAATTGCTGGTGGCACGGAAATAATTTCCGTTCGTTGTACCTGCAATCTCGGTCAAAGTCTTTTCGTCTATCTCGACGGGGACATTCACATATTGCGTCCCTGCGTAGGTCTGCATCGGATAAGGAGCAGTTCCGTTTGTACCGACACCGATGGTGTAGATCCTGATTCCGAACTGTTTGGCTATCTCGGCAGCCGTCAGCGGAGAAATATCTCCACGGTTATTGCTACCATCCGTCAGCAGAATAATCACTTTCGATTTCGCCTTGCTGTCCTTCAGACGGGTCACCGCATTAGCAATGCCCATACCGATGGCAGTACCATCTTCAATCAGTCCGCGCTGGGCGATATCGCCTTTGATGCTGTTGAACAGATTCAGCAACACCCCATGGTCTACCGTCAGCGGACATTGGGTAAAACTCTCACCGGCAAAGATGGTCAGACCGATATTATCATTGGGGCGGCCGTTGATAAACTCGGAAGCTACTTGTTTGGCAGCTTCCAGTCGGTTGGGTTTCAAGTCTTCGGCCAGCATACTGGTAGAAACGTCCACTGCCAGCATGATGTCGATTCCTTCTATTTCGGTATTCTGCCAGTTGTCTGTGGTCTGAGGGCGTGCCAAGATCAGGATTACCATGATGATAGCCACCGTACGGAGTACGAACGGAGTATGCAGCAAGTAAATCTTCCAGCTTTTGGGTGCCTTCATATACATGCGTGTGGTAGAAACCTGAAGCGTAGGCTCGGTTTTCTTCCGCTTCATGACGTACCATACTATATAAGGTATGAGCAGAACCAGCAGAAATAGATATTCAATATTTGCAAAAATCATTGTTCCTAGTATTTATTTGTTAAAACCAGAGGTTATATACACCACTCAGCACCTTATACAGAATTACCACAATAGCAATAACAATGATTCTGATGCTGCCCAGCAGAATCATTCTGCCCTGTTTGCTTCGCTTTTCCTCCACGGTGATTTCCGTAGGTTCGGGCTTTGCATTAGGGTCTGGTTCCACTTTTGTATTATTGATGAAGTCTACTGCGTTTACCAGATTCATATCATTTTCGTTCATCAACGGAGAATGTTTGGCGAATTTCACCAAGTCGGCAGTCTGGAACAAATACATCAAATCCTTGATAGATTCTTTGTCGTTGATTTCCTGTAGCTTATCAATAATTTCGGATGAAGTCATCTCCATAGCGTTAAAGCCGAATCGTTCTTCCATATAAGTGCGGAGTACATCCGTCAGCTCGGTATAATAGGTCTTCGGATCGGCTGTACGCAAGGTTTTGTCTCCCTTGATACGCTCTATTTCCTTCAACGCCTGCTGGTGTGGCGGCAACTTCGGTTCAATCTTGATCTTCTTGATGATAGGCTTGTTATCCTTGTAGCGTACAAACAGATAGTAAGCCAGTCCGCCCAAAGCAAGCATCAGCAAGGTAAGCCATACGATGGCCGATACGTCATCCCAGGTGATAGGTACTTCGCGAACGGTCTTCGGTCCGAAGAATTGTTCGGGATGCAGCGTGTCTACCGGAATGGAATATACTTTTACGGCCAATGCTTTGGACCGGTAAGGCTCTCCGTTTACCATCACCTCGAATGGGGGGAGATAGTAAAGTGCCGAGTCAAAAGAGGTTATTGTATATTCCTGTTTTATCAGCATACGTTTTCCATCGTTCAGCATCTGGGTATCAGGCTTGGCTATATCCAATATCTCCACTCCTTTTACCAATGTATCGCGCAGGAACGGAAGTTGCAGTTTTTGCTTGGCATCCATGCTGATTTCCAGCTTCACTTTAGCCTGTTCGCCAATGAGAAGTTGCAGCGAGTCAATGCTGGCGTCTACCGTAACCTGCTGTGCCTGTGCCTGTCCGGCTGTTATCAGCATAATTGCACAAACTCCAGCTTTCAAGAACTTTTTGCTAGTATTCAGTATATTCATATTCTTTAATTTCGTTTAGCAAATAAGTTAAGCAACGATTTCACATAATCCTGATCCGTGCGGATAGATACAGAGTCCACATTACTTTTGGTAAATGTTTCATTCAATACTCCCTGACGCTGTATCCACCAGTCATTATGTGCGCGACGCAAAGCTCGTGACGAGGTGTCAATCCATTGCTCGTGGCCGGTTTCGGCATCGCGTACTTTCATCAGTCCCACATCAGGTAACTCTGCCATGCGGCGGTCGTATACCTGGATAGCTACGATATCATGTTTCCGGTTGGCAATGGTCAAAGCATTGCGGAAGTCGTTTTCATCTATAAAGTCGCTTATCATAAAGGTGGTGCAACGTTTTTTAATTACGTTGGTCAGATATTCCACAGCTATCTTTATATCTGTACGCTTGCTTTCGGGCTTGAAATCAAGCAGTTCACGGATGATATAAAGAATATGTTTACGGCCTTTTTTAGGCGGAATGAATTTCTCAATCCGGTCTGAAAAGAAAATAACTCCGATTTTATCGTTATTTTGAATGGCCGAGAATGCCAATGTAGCGGCAATCTCGGTCACCATATCCTTCTTCAACTGCTTCACCGTACCGAAATCCAAGCTGTTCGAAACATCAATCAAGAGCATAACCGTCAATTCGCGCTCTTCTTCAAACACCTTGACAAAGGGTTTGTTGTAGCGGGCGGTTACGTTCCAGTCAATGTCACGTACGTCGTCACCATACTGATATTCACGTACTTCCGAGAATGACATACCTTTTCCCTTGAATGCAGAGTGATATTGTCCGGCAAAGATATTGTTCGAAAGTCCGCGTGTCTTGATCTCAATCTGGCGAACCCGTTTTAATAAATCACTTGTTTCCATACTGTTCGTACTATGTTGTTTATTTATCCGGTGCATCGGTTTCTGTTTTTTCTCCTATCGAGAATGGTTTTTCAAACGGATGCATTTGGTGTTCCACCCAGGTGGGACGGCAGTCCCACATAGATGAAACGGGAGTTCCACATGGGTGGAATGGCGGTCCCACCCATGTGGAACTCTGTACTCAACCTTTTGTTTCCAAGTCTTCTTACTAACTGTCAAGCAATTAAGAACTGCCTCAGAACACAATCCTTAGGGTACTTCCACTTTATTCAGGATTTTGCTTACAATTTCATCAGAAGACATGTTCATGGCTTCTGCTTCGTAAGTCAAGCCGATACGGTGGCGAAGCACATCGTGAGCAACTGCACGAACATCTTCGGGAATCACGTAACCGCGACGTTTGATGAATGCATAACTACGTGCTGCCAATGCCAGATTGATAGATGCACGCGGTGAACCACCGAAACCAATCATGTCTTTCAGTTCTTTCAAGTCATATTTTTCAGGGAAACGGGTTGCGAATACGATATCAGCGATGTATTGCTCTATCTTTTCGTCCAGATAGACTTGGCGCACCACTTTACGGGCTTCCATAATATCTGTTGCTTTCAGAATGGGGCGAACTTCGATTTTCTCTCCGGTGATATTTTGGCGGATGATTTTCTTTTCTTCTTCCAGTTTCGGATAGTCGATAATAACTTTCAGCATAAAACGGTCTACCTGGGCTTCGGGAAGCGGATAGGTACCTTCCTGTTCAATCGGGTTCTGAGTAGCCATTACAAGGAAAGGTTCGGGTAGCATAAAGGTTTCCTTGCTCAGTGTGACTTGACGTTCCTGCATGGCTTCCAGCAAAGCACTCTGTACTTTAGCCGGGGCACGGTTAATTTCATCGGCCAATACGAAATTTGCAAAAATCGGACCTTTCTTTGCTATGAATTGTTCGTCTTTCTGACTATAAATCATGGTACCGATAACGTCGGCGGGCAGCAAGTCCGGAGTAAACTGGATTCGGCTGTACTTGGCATCAATCAAAGATGCAAGCGTTTTGATCGCCAGAGTCTTTGCCAGACCCGGAACACCTTCCAACAGGATATGACCATCGGACAGTAAACCGATAAGTAATGATTCTACCAAATGTTTCTGACCTACAATAACCTGGTCCATACCAGTCATTAAGTTGGTTACGAACGCACTTTGTCTTTCAATTCGTTCGTTTAGTTCGCGAATGTCAATTGCTTCAGCCATAATTTTGTTTTTATTTAGTTGTTTCTTTATTGATCTAATAACGGGCTTGTAAATAGCCTTGTTCATTTAACGCAGCCAAAATTACGCTAATTAATTAACAGCGGCAACTAATTTTTATTAAAAAAGTAAAGTGCATCTCTACTTTTTAAAGGTTATTGGGCTAAAGAATTTTAAAATACAAAGATAAGGTTTGTAGAGTGAGAATATCAGTTGAACGCACTTTTTTTACTTCTTGTATTTTGCCTGCTTTATTTATGCCGAAAGCAGGCAAAATGCAAGAAGGCTTATTTTTTAGGAGTTAGTTCAGGAATACGCAGAGTAGTCCCTATGGGTACTCTGTCGGCATCTTTAATGATGTTTTTATTATGTTTCACGATATAGGGCCATAGCTTTTTTGTACCATAGAATTTCACTGCTAATTTTACCAGACTCTCTCCTTCTTGTAATGTGTAATTAGTTTTAGTCCCTGTTATGTCATATTCTACAGTGTCGGCTAAAGTCTCTTTTGCAACATTTGCGGTTGTCGCAACGCCTGAACTCTTTTCCGTACTAGGAGATACAGTCTGTTGTGATTGACTGATGGTCTCTTTTCCGGCAACATTCGTCCATATGTTTGCGGTATCTTTACCTTGCATCAATGAGTCATTAACCGGAATTGCAGGAATATCCTCTTCCAATTGTTCTTGGGTGTTTTTTATTGTAGCCGGCGATTGTAAATCCGAAGTTTTATCTGATTGCAAATACCAATATATGCCACCTGCAATGCAGGCAATCAAAATGATAGCAAGAATAACTCCCTGGGAAACTCTGTTCTTTTTCTCTTCTGAGATTTCTTGTGTCTCTGTTGTTTCCTCTATCTTCTGTTCTTTTTCAAAATCAGAAGTAACAGGAGTTATTACTGTTTTCTCTGACGGGGTTGCCTCTTCTGACGCTATTGTTTCCAAGGATGTTTTTTCTTCACAAGCTTTACGAGCAGCCAGTATGGCTGCATCGGCGATAGTCATAACTTCTTCTTGAGGTTTGTCTGTTACCTCGTTTCCTTCTATTGTTTCTGCTAAAGGGGAAACCGTTTGGGGAACAGCTGTTTCAGCAACAATATCCTTTTCTGCTTCAGTGACAATATCTTCCGATTCTTTTTCCGGTTCTATAATTTGTATCTTTTCCTCTGTAATTTCAACAGAAGGTACAGGTTCTTCAATAATTGTTTCCTCAATAACCGGAGTAGTGTCTTCAGCGGCAATGGCATTCTCATTTGGAGAATCTTCTGTATTTTCCGCTTCTATGAACTCAACCTCTTTAGCCGCAATTGTTTGTTTAGGCTTAGGCGCGTTTCCGTCAAAGGTATCTTCCTCCTCTCCTTCTATTTCTGTTTCGGTATCTTCCAGTTTGGTGTTTTCATTTAATATAACCGTTTCAAAATGAGCGAATGGTTTATTTATTAAATCTTTCATACTGGAATCCGGAGTAAAAGATATTTTTGTATGGCCCTGTATTTCAATTCTTTCCCCCGTATTTACGTTTACACTTTCACGACTCTCCACCTCTGTAAGTTTAAACGTACCTAGTCCTTTAACCTTTACATACTTTTCAGTAACTAAAGCTTCCTCTATCAGTTCAAACATTCCTTTGACAAAGATTTCAGCATCTTTTTTAGTCATGCTGTGTTTCTCAGCCAAAAGTTCGATGATATCTTGTATGGTTACTTTCTCGCTCATGATAATATTATAAATAAGGGCTATTTTATTTAAACTTTTCTTTTAAAGTTACACTGGGTTTGTAAGTCAGCACTAACTTGGGGGGAATCAGCATACGTTGTTGAGTAGCCGGGTTGATAGAAATTCTTTCCAGCTTTTTCTTAACCTCAAACGTACCAAATCCCTGGATTGCAATATTGTTGCCATCTTGCAATTCCTGGGTCATAACACCAATGACTGAGGATACCAATTGTGATGTATCTTTATTCGTATATCCTAGTTTACGTGATAATTCAGATATAAATTCTTTGTTATTCAAAGCTTAAAGTGTTAATTTGGTTGCTATATTAGTAAAAAAACAAACATTATCCAAACTTTATAAGGGCAAAGGTCTATAAAATGCTGGCGTATAGGTCGAAATCATCAGCGGCTGTAATTTTCACTTTATAGAATTCACCTATTTTTAAGTACTCCTCATCAGCTTTTATCAAGACCTCAGGATCTACCTCGGGAGAGTCAAACTGGGTTCTGCCTATGTAGTAATCTCCTTCCTTCCGGTCTATAATGACTTTAAATTCTTTACCTATTTTCGTTTGGCTCAGTTCGCCGGCTATTTCCTGCTGAAGTGCCATTAATTCATCCAAACGCTGTTGTTTCACTTCATGAGAAATGGAATCTTCGTATTCTTTAGCGGCGAATGTTCCTTCTTCTTCCGAGTAAGCGAAGGCTCCCATCCGGTCGAATCGTACTTTTTTGACGAATTCTTTTAATTCTTCAAAATCTTCTTCAGTCTCACCGGGATGTCCTACCATTAATGTTGTACGTAAGTGAATACCGGGTACTTCCCGACGGAATTTTTCGATTAATTCGTAGGTTTCCGCTTTACTTACATGCCGGCGCATTTTATTCAGCATATTGTCACTAATGTGTTGCAAGGCAATATCCATATATTTGCATACATTATCGTGTTCGCGCATAACACGGAATAATTCTTCCGGAAAATGGGCCGGATATGCATAGTGTAAACGTATCCATTCTACACCGGGAACATTGGCGATTCTTTCGATGAGTTCGGGTAATTTCTGACTTTTATATAAATCTACGCCGTAGTAAGTCAATTCTTGGGCTATAATTTGGAACTCTTTTACTCCTTCGGATACAAGTAGTTTCACTTCATCAATAATCTCCTCCATCGGCCGTGAAATGTGGCGTCCTGTAATAATAGGAATGGCGCAATAAGAGCATTTACGGTCACAGCCTTCTGATATTTTCAGATAAGCGTAGTGATGGGGTGTGGTTAATGTCCGTTCAATGGCAAATTCCGACTTGTATGCTTTGCCTAAATCTGCCAGCAACTCATTCCAGTTAAACTTACCATAGAATTTATCTACTTGAGGAATTTCCAATGCCAATTCTTTTAGATATCTTTCTGAAAGGCAGCCCATCACATATAGTTTTTTGAGCTTCCCTTCTTCTTTGGCCTGACAAAATTCCAATATCATATTGATCGATTCCTCTTTGGCATCACCGATGAAACCACATGTATTAATAACTGCGATTTCTCCTTGCGGTTTGTCGGAATCGTGAGTTACTTTATAACCGTTTGCTTCCAGCTGACGCATCAGCTTTTCTGAGTCTACTAAGTTTTTGGAACACCCTAAGGTGATGATATCTATTGTGTTACGTTTCATTTATTATTCAGTCTCTCCAAATAGTGAGTCTACAAATTCTTTTTTGCGGAATACCTGCATGTCTTCAATGCCTTCGCCCAATCCAATATATTTTACGGGAATCTTGAACTGCTCTGAGATGCCAATTACAACGCCCCCTTTGGCTGTTCCGTCCAATTTGGTAATTGCCATAGCAGTAACTTCTGTCGCCAAAGTAAACTGTTTGGCTTGTTCAAATGCATTTTGACCGGTAGAACCGTCTAAAACCAATAATACTTCGTGAGGTGCGTCCGCAACAACTTTCTTCATCACATTCTTGATTTTAGTAAGCTCGTTCATCAAACCTACTTTATTGTGAAGTCGGCCTGCGGTATCAATGATTACTACATCTGCATTATTAGCTACGGCGGAACTTAAGGTATCAAAAGCTACAGATGCGGGATCTGATCCCATTTTCTGTTTAATAACAGGCACTCCTACTCTTTCTCCCCAAATATCCAATTGTTCTACGGCGGCAGCACGGAATGTATCAGCGGCACCCAAATAGACGGTTTTGCCCGCCTTCTTAAATTGATATGCCAATTTACCAATGGTTGTGGTTTTACCCACACCGTTTACACCTACCACCATGATGACATAGGGCTTCTTACCTTCCGGAACAGTGAAATCATCCGAATCCACCGTGTTATTTTCAGTCAATAATGCCGCTATCTCTTCACGGAGAATCTTGTTCAGTTCCTGAGTGTTTACATATTTATCTTTGGCAACTCTTTCTTCAATGCGTTTGATGATATTCAGAGTTGTTTCAACGCCTACATCCGAAGTGATAAGCACTTCTTCCAGATTATCCAATACTTCATCGTCTACTTTTGATTTACCCGCTACGGCACGGGCAATCTTACTGAATACACTTTCTTTGGTTTTGGACAATCCTTTGTCTAAAGTTTCCTTCTTTTCTT